>JAEAMF010000603.1_pt1 | contig 40474 bp, 33 predicted proteins | sample 8958721 | NCBI WGS metagenome assembly JAEAMF01 (sample SAMN16933255, study PRJNA681124) | bioreactor sludge metagenome | isolation source: anaerobic bioreactor treating anionic surfactant - SDBS | place: India: Bengaluru | collected 2019-02-28 | reverse complement strand
GCGACTTCGAGACCGCCGACATCGCCATCAAGGCGGCCCTGACCGGCCACCTGGTGCTGTCGACCCTGCACACCAACGACGCGCCGTCGACCATCGCCCGCCTGATCAACATGGGCATCGAGCCGTTCCTGGTGGCCACCTCGCTGCGCCTGGTCCAGGCCCAGCGCCTGATCCGCCGCCTGTGCAACAACTGCAAGAGCGTGGCCAAGATCCCGGCCCAGACCCTGATCGAGATCGGCTTCACCCCCGAGGAGGCCAAGGCCGTGCAGATCTTCGAGCCCAAGGGCTGCGACAAGTGCAACAACACCGGCTACAAGGGGCGCGTCGGCCTCTTCGAGGTCATGGAGCTCGACGAGGAACTGCGCGAGATGGTGATGATCGGCGCCTCCACGTCCGAACTGCGCCAGAAGGCCAAGGAGAAGGGCATGCTCACGCTGCGCCAGAGCGGACTGGAGAAGATCAAGCAGGGCATCACGTCCATCGAGGAAGTGCTGAGGGAGACCTCGAAGGTGTAAGGAGAGAGACATGGCGCTGCCGCTGCCGCAACTGCTGAAGATCATGGTCGACGAGGGGGGGACCGACCTGCACATCACCACCAACTCGCCGCCGCTCATCCGCGTCCACGGGCTGCTGAAGCGCATCGAGCACCCCTCGCTGTCGCCGGCCGAGACCAAGCAGATGATCTACAGCATCCTCAACGACAACCAGAAGTACAAGTTCGAGGAGAACTGGGAGCTCGACTTCTCCTTCGGCATCAAGGGCCTGGCCCGCTTCCGCGCCAACGTCTTCATGCAGCGCGGCGCCGTCGCCGGCGCTTTCCGCCGCATCCCCTACGAGATCTGGTCCTTCGAGAAGCTGGGCCTGCCGGCGATCGTGCCCACCATGACCAACAAGGCCCGCGGCCTGATCCTGGTCACCGGCCCCACCGGCTCGGGCAAGACCACCACCCTGGCCTCGATGATCGACAAGGTCAACAAGGAGCAGCCGCTGCACATCATCACCATCGAGGACCCCATCGAGTACCTGCACTCGCACCGCAAGGCCATGGTCAACCAGCGTGAGCTGCACGCCGACACCAAGAGCTTTCCGCTGGCGCTGCGCTCGGTGCTGCGCGAGGACCCCGACGTCGTGCTCATCGGCGAGATGCGCGACCTGGAGACCATCCAGGCGGCCATCACCATCGCCGAGACCGGCCACCTGACCTTCGCCACCCTGCACACCAACTCGGCGGCGCAGACCATCAACCGCATCATCGACGTCTTCCCGCCCCACCAGCAGGACCAGGTGCGCACGCAGCTCTCCATGAACCTGGAGGGCATCATCACCCAGGCGCTGCTGCCCAAGGCCGACGGCCGCGGCCGCTGCCTGGCCGTGGAGATCCTGGTGCCCTCGCCGGCCATCCGCCACCTCATCCGCGACAACAAGATCCACCAGATCTATTCCTCCATGCAGATGGGCCAGGAGAAGTACGGCATGATCACCTTCAACCAGTCCCTGGCCAGCCTGTACTTCAAGCGCGACATTTCGCTGGAGCTGGCGATGAGCGTGTCGCACAACCAGGAGGAGCTGCAGGAGCTGATCAACCGCGGTCCCAGCGGGCTCAGTAGCCAGTTCAAGACCGCCCACGCCTCCGCGCCGGCCAACGCCGCCGCCGGCAAGGCTCATTAAACCAGGGGGGAACACATGGCCATCTTCAAGTACCGTGGCAAGAACAAGGTCGGCACCGTCGTCGAGGGCGAGCGCACGGGGCGCAGCGCCAACGATGTGATCACGGCCCTGGAAAAAGAGCAGATCCAGGTGCTGAGCATCGAGCGCAAGCGGCTCAAATTCGCCATCCCCTTCATCGGCGGGCGCAAGAGCGTGTCGCTGAAGACGCTGGCCGTCTTCAACCGCCAGCTCTCCGTCATGTTCAACGCCGGGTTGCCCATCACCCAGGCCATCGGCATCCTGGGCCAGCAGCAGAAGGACAAGTACTTCCAGTCCGTGCTGACCGAGGTGCGCAAGGACGTGGAGGCGGGCGCCAACCTCTCCAACGCCATGCGCAAGCACCCGAAGGTGTTCAACGACCTGTACACCAGCATGATCCAGGCCGGCGAGGCCTCGGGCAACCTGGACACCATCCTGCTGCGCCTCTCCTCCTACATCGAGGGCCAGAGCAAGCTGATCGGCCGCGTCAAGACGGCCATGACCTATCCGGTGGTGGTCGTCACCATCGCCCTGGTCCTGACCGGCGTCCTGCTGTGGAAGGTGGTGCCGGTGTTCCAGGGCATGTTCACGCAGATGGGCGCCGAGCTGCCGGTGCTGACCCAGATCGTGACCAACGCCAGCCAGTTCTTCATCAGCAACATGCTGTGGATCCTGCTAGCCATCGTCGGCATCGTCTTCGCCTTCCGTTCCTATTACCGCACCTTCAAGGGCCGCCGCGTCATCGACAACATCAAGCTGAAGATCTGGGTCTTCGGCGACGTCCTGACCAAGCTGGCCGTCGCCCGCGTCACCCGCACCCTGGCCACGCTGCTGACCTCGGGCGTGGAGATCATCGAGAGCCTGACCATCACCGCCAAGACCTCGGGCAACGCCGTCATCGAGGACGCCGTGCTCAAGAGCCGCGCCCTGGTCCAGGAAGGCAAGCCGCTGTGGGAATCGTGGGAGGAGACCAAGCGCTTCCCCTACATGGTCACGCAGATGGTCGCCGTCGGCGAGCAGACCGGCTCCCTCTCCACCATGCTCGGCAAAGTGGCCGACTTCTACGACGAGGAGTGCGACCAGGCGGTCTCCGCCATCACCTCGCTGATGGAACCGCTGATGATCGTGATCCTGGGCGGCCTAGTCGGCACCGTGGTCGTAGCCATGTACCTGCCGCTCTTCGACATCGTGGGCAAGATAGGCTGAGCCGGGCAAGTTGATCGCCGTCGAGGAACGCAAGCTTCATAAGCGGCTGGCCTTCCTGCACTCCATCCGCATCGCCATCCTGGCGGCGTTGTGCCTGGTCACGGCCATCATCCTGCTTTTTTTCCAGGCGTCGTCGTCGCTGCTGGCCGTCCTGGCCGCCCTGCTGGCGGCCATCTTCGTCAGCATCCTCTTCCTGCCGCTGGCGCGCTGGCTGCCGGTCCGCACCCTCATCCTCATCGAGCTGGCCTTTGACATCCTGCTGGTCACGCTGCTGGTGTACTTCTCCGGCGGCATCGTCAGCCCCTTCTATTTCCTCTACATCCTGCCCATCATCGTCTCCTCGCTCTTCCTGACGCGGAGCGGGACGCTGGCCGTGGCCACCGTGTCGTTCATCGCCTTCGGGGCGCTGGCCGACCTGCTCTACCTGGGCATCATCCCCTATTACCCCGGCTTCGTGGTGGGGGAGGTGCCGCTGGGAACGTTCATCTACAACCTGATGATGGGCTTCATCGCCTTCTCCAGCGTCAGCCTCATCGCCTCCTACTACTTCGAGCGCATCCGCCGCGCCGGCGAGCAGCTGCGCGACGTCCAGGAGAACCTGCAGGACATGATCCTGCTCAACAACTCGGTGATGGAGAAGATGGAGAACGGCTTCGTCACCGCCGACGTGCAGGGGCGGGTCGTCTCCTACAACCCCAAGGCCGCCCGTTTCCTGAACCTGAAATTGGGGACGAACCTGTTCGACCTGCTGCTGCTGCGCGACGAGCTGCCCGCCATGCGCCGCATCTGGGAGAGCAACAACTCCCATTACTTCGAAAAGAGCCTGCGCGGCTATTCGCTGGGCATCACCCTGTCGGCCATCGACAAGGTGTCGCGCTTCGAGCGGCTGCTGGTCTTCCTGATCACCGACCTGAGCGCCATCAAGGAGATCGAGAGCCGGCTCAGGGAGAAGGAGCACCTGGCGCTGATCGGCGAGATGGCCGCCGGCCTGGCCCACGAGATCCGCAATCCCCTGGCCTCGATCTCGGGCTCGGTGCAGTTCCTGCGCCGCGAGCTGGCGCTGGAGCCGCGGCTGCGCAGCCTGATGGACATCATCGTCAAGGAGTCCGACCGCCTGTCGGCCTTCATCGAGGAGTTCCTCAATTTCTCGCGGCCGGTGCCCCTGGAGCGGACCGAGTTCGACCTGGCGGCGGTGGTCGACGAGGTGACGGCCATGCTGGCGCGCAACCTGGGCGAGGTGCGCTTCGTCCGCAAGTACGAGCCGGGGAACCTCGTGCATGCCGACGCGCGCATGATCAAGCAGCTGGTGTGGAACCTGCTGAACAACGCCGTCAAGGCGCAGCAGGAGAAGGGGCGCATCGAGATCGCCATCTTTCCCAAGGACGGGGCGCCCTGCCTGGCCATCCGCGACTTCGGCGTCGGCATGGACAAGGAGGAGCAGGAGAAGATCTTCATCCCCTTCTACTCCCGTTTCGCCTTCGGCATCGGCCTGGGGATGAACATCGTCAAGCGCATCGTCGACGAGCATGGCTTCGCCATTGCCATCCGCTCCGAAAAGAACCAGGGGACCGAGGTGCAGATATGCTTCAAAAAGCGGTGAACGTGCTGGTAGTCGACGACGACCAAAGCGTGCGCAGCATGCTGTCGTTCGTGCTGGGCAAGGACGGCTACCAGGTGGAGGAGGCCCACAGCGGTAGCGACGCCCTGCGCAAGCTCAAGGGGCGCTCCTACGACCTGGTCATTTCCGACATCCGCATGCCCGACCTCAACGGCATCGAGCTGCTCAAGAAGATCAAGACCCATGACCCGGAGCTGCCGGTGATCATGATCACCGCCTACGCCGCCACCCATGACGCCATCGAGGCCATGAAGCTCGGCGCCGAGGACTACGTCACCAAGCCCTTCAACCTGGAGGAGCTGAAGATCATCATCGCCAAGTCGCTGCACAAGAAGAGCATCGAGCAGGAGAACGTCGAGCTGCGCCAGAAGCTCTCCGAGCGCGAGAAGTTCGAGGACATCGTCGGCGCCGATCCGCAGATGACCAAGATCTACGAATTGATCCGCACCGTGGCCCAGACCGACTCCACCGTGCTGATCGCCGGCGAGAGCGGCACCGGCAAGGAGCTCATCGCCCGCGCCATCCACGCCCAGAGCCAGCGCGCCGGCCAGCGCTTCGTCTCCATCAACTGCGGCGCCCTGCCCGAGAACCTGCTGGAAAGCGAGCTGTTCGGCCACAAGAAGGGGGCGTTCACCGATGCCTACCAGGAGAAGGAGGGGCTGTTCGAGGCGGCGCGCCAGGGAACGCTCTTCCTGGACGAGATCTCCGAAATGTCGCAGAAGATGCAGGTCAAGCTGCTGCGCGCCATCCAGGAGAAGGCCGTGCGCCGCGTGGGCGACAACCGCGAGATCGCCGTCGACGTGCGCATCATCGCCGCCACCAACCGCGACCTGATGGAGAGCATCGAGAAGGGCGACTTTCGCTCCGACCTCTACTACCGCCTGAACGTCATCTCCGTCAAGGTGCCGCCGCTGCGCGAGCGCAAGGACGACATTCCCATCCTCATGCAGCACTTCCTGCAGCGCTACAACCAGAAGTTCGCCAAGAACATCACCGGCTTCGAGAAGCCGGTCGTCGACTGCTTCACAGCCTACCGCTGGCCGGGAAACGTGCGCGAGCTGGAGAACTTCATCGAGCGCGGCGTGGCCCTGGAGAAGGGGCCGGTATTCAGCACTTCCTCGCTGCCCTCCGAGGTCATCTACAACCTCGACGCCGCGCCGGCGCCCGGCGAGGACTGGTCGGCCCTGCTCGAGGCCGAGGCCTTCGACTTCAACGCCTACCTCGACGACCTGAGCAAGCGCATCATCGTGCGCGCCCTGGAGCAGAGCGGCGGCAGCGTCAAGCGCACGGCCCAGCGCCTGAAGCTGAACTACCGCTCCTTGCGCTATTTGATCGACAAGTACAAGCTCAAATACCGTTCTTCGTGATTCGTAATTCGTGATTCGGAACAGCAAGAGCATGAACTCTTGTAGTGATCCTGAATATAAATCTGCCTTTTAATGATTTTTTTGAATCGCGAATTACAGCATTAGCGCATGCTCTCTACGAATCACGAATTACGAATCACGAATTACGATGATCATGAAGCCATTTCCTGGTGAAAAGCAGGTACGCCGCAATCCCACATGCGGCCCCCATCGTGTCATAGAGGATGTCGAGAAGGGAAAACACCCGGCCCGGCGTCAGCAGCTGGTGCGCCTCGTCGAGCAGCCCCAGCAGCCCAGCCAGGAGCAGGGTGAACGCCTGGGCGGCCCGGCGGCGCGGGGCGGCGAAGACCTGCACGAGAAAGAAGGCCAGCAGCGCGTACTCGGCGGCGTGCGGCAGGATGTCGGGTATTCCCGAGGGCAGCCGCGAGGAGGGGAGCGACGAGAGGGCGAAGATGGCCGCATAGACCAGCAGGGTGGCGGCCAGGGCCCGCAGGCGCCGGCGGCGCATGCCGGGGATCAGAGGAAGCGCATCAGCCAGCTGAAGGCCACGACGCCGCCGGCCATGGTGAGGAACACCTTCAGGGCGTAGCGCCCGACCCGGCGCGGCTCGCTGTGGCGCACGAAGGCCAGCACCAGCGCCACGAAGAAGGCCAGGACCAGCATGGAGATCATGTGGCTCTTGAGGATCACTCTTTTCTCCCCTTGGCGACGTCGAAGGCGTTCAGGGCGATCAGGTAGTTGAGCAGCCCGGCCGTGGCCATGTAGGCGGTGCCGTAGTGGAAGGTCGGGGCGGCGATGGTTCCGGAGGCGAGGCCCAGGAACTTGACCAGGAAATAGAGCAGTCCGTTGCCCAGGTCGGCGGCGAAGCCGAGGAGCAGCAGCGGGTGCATGACGGCGGTGTTGTAGAACTTGCCCTGCATCAGGATGCCCAGGGCCAGCAGGATGACGATGCTGAGGAAGAATACCGCGGCCTTGAGCCGGCGCTTCTGCAGCAGGTGGCCGAACCCCGGCACCAGCCAGGAAAGGAAGAATACCAAGTATGGGTTCATGAGAACGGAGTATAGCTCATTCGCAGGCTCAGCACAAGTGGACACTCGGACTATCGTGACGCGTAACGCGTGACGCGTGACGAGTAGCAGCAATCAAGCGAGCCATCATGAAACGGAAGGCGTAATGCGTGACGAGATACTGGTTCTCTCTGGGGGATATCCTGAATAAGCGCAAATGGCCCAATAAGCGAAGCGAAAAGAAGAAACTTGGAAGGGCAGCTATTCAGGCCATGCGACTTGGAATTGATCTTGGGTTTGGCGCATGGGATTTTGGTATTCCATCCATTGCTGTTTCATGTCACGCGTCACGCGTTACGCGTCACGATGGATCGCCTCATTTTCGGCCTATATTTGTAATTCCTTTTCAGTTATAATGGGGCCGAAAATGAAGAAAATACTCATTGTCGACGATGAGAAGAATATACAGGTCTCCCTGGCCACCGTGCTGGAGGACGAAGGATTCCAGGTCTACTTCGCCAAGGACGGCCAGGAGGGGATCGAGAAGTTCCAGAACATCCGTCCCGACGCCATCTTCCTGGACATCTGGCTGCCCGGCATGGACGGCCTGGAGGTCATCAAGCGCATCCTGGAGATCGACCCGCTGCAGATCATCATCATGATCTCCGGCCACGGCTCGGTGTCGGCCGCGGTCTCGGCGCTCAAGGCCGGCGCCTACGATTTCCTGGAGAAGCCGCTCAGCCTGGACAAGGTGATGTTCGTGCTCAAGCGCGCCCTGGAATTCCGCCAGGTACGCGACGAGAACCGCCGGCTGAAGATCATCCTCGACCAGGAGGACGAGCTGGCGGGCAGCGACGAGAAGAAGCGCCTGCTGCGCGAGAGCACGGCCACCATCGATTTCGAGGCCGCCGACCCGCGGCACCTGCGCAAGCAGCGCACGGTGGCCCTGAGCAACATCATCTACGGCATCGGCCTGCATTCGGGCGGCAAGACCGGCATGGTGGTCAAGCCGCTGCCGCCGAACAAGGGCATCCGCTTCGAGAACATCTCCCGGCGCGGCTACATCCCGGCGCGCATCGAATACCTGAACACCACCGGCTACGCCACCTCCCTCAAGAAGGACGAGCTGGAGGCGCGAACCATCGAGCACCTGCTGGCCGCCCTGCACGCCTTCGGCATCACCAACCTGGCCATCAAGATTGACCGGGAAGTGCCCATCGACGACGGCTCGGCCATCAATTTCTGCGAGTTCCTCAGGGAGTGCGGCATCGTCGACCAGGAGGAGAACGTCCCCGAGATCGTCATCACCCGGCCGCTGAGCATCGGCGAGGAGACGGCGGACGGCAAGTTCATCCGCGTCGAGCCCGCCGACGGCTTCTCGGTGCGCTACACCTGCGTCTACCCCCAGCCGCTGGGCCGGCAGACGTACGACTTCGCCATGGAGGGCAGCGACGACTTTGTGCGCGAGATCGCGCCGGCGCGCACCTACGGCTTCGTCGACGACTTCAACAAGCTCAGCGACATGGGCCTGGCCGAGGGTGGGCGCATGAACAACTTCATCCTCATCGACCAGGACCGCATCATCAACACCACGCTGCGCTTTCCCGAGGAGCTGGCCCGCCACAAGATCCTGGACGTCATGGGCGACTTCTACCTGCTCGGGCGCCCCATCCGCGGCCGCATCGTCGCCCAGAAGACCGGGCACACCGACAACGCCCAGATGGTCAACTTGATCAAAGAGACATTCCTGAAAGCAAAGAACTGAACCGATATTCCTGCTGGGACTATTCAGCAACTTGCAGAGCGACGGTCCGTCAAGGTGCCACGTACCATGTACCACGTACCACGTCAGCGAAGAGCGCTTCCAATACTTCTACGCTTAAAAAGGAAGCTTGCTTAAAGGCAAAGAGCTGAATCGATATTCCAGCTGAGATTAGTCAGCAACGTGCAGGATGACGATCCTTCAACGGACCACGAAAAATCACAAAAACTCGGAACTGTGGGCCGGCAGCGTGGAACCTCGACGGACTGGGAGGTTTTCCAGTTAGGTGCTACATGGTACGTGGTACGTGGTACCTTGAAGGACCGGCGGACATTGAGGTGCTGAATAGCTAAGTTTTCGTTCTTCTGAGCTTCCCGCTTGGGGACCGCTTGACCTGCGACGACGGACAATCCTGGTTCAGCACGCACAAAGAACACTTGGGATTGACAGGTCTGCATATGGTCTGCCCGAACCCGACCAGGACCTGGTTTACTTCGCTCCACTTGCGGTGCGGGAAAAGGCCTTCCAACTCCTTCTCCACCTCGACCGGCGTGCGTCCCACGGTCCAGCCCAGGCGGCGGGAGATGCGGAAGACGTGGGTGTCGACGGCGATGGCCGCGCGGGAGAAGGCGAGGGCCAGCACCAGGTTGGCCGACTTGCGGCCGATGCCGGGAAGGCGCAGCAGCGCATCGAGCGTTTGCGGCACGCGCCCGCCGCCGCCGAGTTCGCGGCAAATGGCGCGGATGTGCCGGGCCTTGGTGCGGTAGAATCCCACCGGGAAGATCAGGCGCGCGATCTCCGCCTCGGACAGGAGCGCCATTTTTCCTGGCGTATCGGCCATGGCGAAAAGGCGGGCGGCCGCCTTCTCGGTCACCGGGTCCTGGGTGCGGGCGCTGAGCAGGACCGAGACGAGGATGCGGAACGGCGTCGAGCGGATGCTGGCCTCGAAGGAGGAAACGGGCGGCGCCAGCGGGGCGACGGCGCGGCGGACCGCTTCCAGCTGGCGGACGGCCCGGGACTCAGCCCGCGATTTTTTCGCCGTTGAGGACGATCTCATGGCGGATGGCGACGGCGGGGGAGAGGGTGGCGCGCACGCCGCAGTACTTCTCCTCGGACAGGGAGACCGCCTTGCGCAGCGAGTCGGGGTTAATGTTGGCGCCGGCGAACTCGTAGGTGACCAGGATCTCCAGGAACTTCTTCGGATGCTCGTCGGCCAGGCGCGCCTCGGTCGCCACGCGGAAGCGCTCGACCTTGACCCGCATCTTGCCCAGGATGGAGATCACGTCCATGCCGGTGCAGCCGGCCAGCGACACCAGGGTCAGGGCTTTCGGCCGCGGCCCGCGGTCGCTGCCGCCGGCCTCGGGCGCCACGTCAATCACCAGCTCGTGGCCGTCCAGGACGGTCTTGAACGCCATGCCCTCCAGCCAGTCGATAGAGGCGTCTAGTTTCATGAAATCCTCCCAGTTATCGGCGTACGGCGTACGGCATACGGCGTACGGCGAACGGTGAAGGCCCATCCCGACCATGAAGCCCTCGGTCTTGAAAAATTCATAACTGCCGTAAGACAGTGACCTTGACGCTTAGAAAGGAATTGGATGGAACTGGAACAATTGTGCAAGTTGTTTCTTGTCCCTTCAAGTTCGTTTGTTGCGGTTGCCGTCAGCCGTCCGCCGTCTGCCGTGCGCCGAGTTCCAGCCTTGGGTTCGACTGTTACCAATTTCTGCCCAGCTTGGCCAGCTCCTCGGTGCTGTACTTGCGGAAGAGGATCTCCCACTCGCGCGAGCCCTCGGGGATGTTCTTCTTCTGGGTGACGATCTTCTCCTGGGCGGCAGTCTCGATGTCCTCGAACAGCTTGAGCTCGTCGAGGATCAGGTGGTAGACCTTGAAGCGGATATTGCCGATATCTCCAGAATAATCGACGTCTTCGTTCTTCTGCAGGTAGTCGACGATCAGCTTGGTCAGGTAGTTGACGCGGTTCTTGGACAGCTTCAGGCTCATAGGACTATGTTTTCCTGCTCCGCCAGCTTGGACTTGATCATGCGGAACATCTCGTAATAGTCGATGTTGGAGTTGCGGATCTCGTTCAACTTGTCCTTCAGGATATCCTTGACCTTTTCGTCAAGGGCATCCTCCTTTTCCAGCTCCTGGGTGATGATCGTCTGCACGTCGATGACCGTCTTTTCACGGTTTTCCGACATGATGAGCTTTTCAGCGAGCAGGCCCTTGACGACCTGGAAGGCAAGGTGCTCGATCTGCTGCTTGTTCAACCTCATGACCCGATTTTAACAAATTTTGGCAGGTGGCACAAGGGCCTTGAGTAATATTTTCATAATAGAGCGAAAACGATTACTATGTGTTAGTGTTGGTGTTTGTGTTAGTAACCGCAATGAAACGAACTCGACTAATATGCAAAATGCCTATATGACAACAATTTTGAGTTCTTAGCTCTGGACGCCGGACCATGGGGTAGAGTGGAGAAAGCTGCTTCAATCTTCTTCCTGGGGAAGGATTCCTTTTGTAGGCGCCAAGTCACTGCTTCCGACAGATGATTGGATTGGGAATTATTTAAGTCCTAATTTGATCAGAGGCCGTTTCATTGCGCGCTGCTAACACAAACACGAACACTAACACGTAGCCTTGCCGTTGCATTTGTTTATTTCTTTTGCAATAATGTTGACAAATAGGCGGAAATGCGGTAAATTAGGAACTCCCAAGAGGTTTAACCATGAAACTGAACAAGAGCAACGTCACGTATTTGCCCCAAAAAAACGGCATGGAAAAGAAGTGGTGGCTGATCGACGCCAGCGACCTGGTGCTCGGGCGCCTGGCCACCCGCGTCTCCGATATTTTGCGCGGCAAGGACCATCCCTACTACACCCCGTTCTACGACTGCGGCGACCACGTGGTGGTGATCAACGCCCGGAAGATCCGCCTGACCGGCAGCAAGGAGGAGCAGAAGCTCTACTACCGCCACTCCGGCTACCGCGGCGGCATCAAGGAGACCTCGTTCGCGCGCATGATGGCCACCCATCCCGACCGCGTGGTGCTGAACGCCGTCAAGGGCATGCTGCCCAAGAACCGCCTGGCCAGCAAGCTGCTGACCAAGCTGAAGGTCTACCCGGACGCCGCCCACGGCCATGCCGCCCAGAAGCCTGAAGTGCTTAAGATAACAGGAGGAAAAAGTTGAGCATCGTCCAATACTACGGAACCGGAAGACGTAAGACCAGCATTGCCCGGGTTTACCTGCGCCCCGGCAGCGGCAATTTTTCCCTGACCGTCAACAAGCGCAGCCGCGTGTTCGCGGACTACTTCCCCTTGAAGATCCACAAGATGTCGATCTTCAAGCCGCTGACGGTCACCAACACCATGAACAACTTCGATTTCTTTATGGATATCGAGGGCGGCAGCGTGGCCTCCCAGGCCGGCGCCGTCCGCCTGGGCATCGCCCGCGCCCTGCTGGAATTCAACTCCGAGCTCCGGCCGGCCCTGAAGAAATCGGGTCTGCTGACCCGGGACGCCCGCGAGAAGGAGCGCCGCAAGTACGGCCTGCTCAAGGCCCGCAAGGCGCCCCAGTATCACAAGCGCTAGGAGGCGGAGCCATGGTACAGATCAACATGAGGGAAATGCTCGAGGCCGGCGTGCACTTCGGCCACCAGGTGCGGCGCTGGAACCCGAAGATGAAGCCCTTCATCTTCGGCAAGAAGAACGGCATCTACATCATCGACCTGCAGACTTCGATCGAGCTGTTCAAGACGGCGCTGCAGTTCATCTCCGACCAGGTCGCCGGCGGCCGGGACGTGCTGATCGTCGGCACCAAGAAGCAGGCGCAGGCCATCATCGAGGAGATCGCCGAAGAGACCGGCATGCATTACGTCAACAAGCGCTGGCTGGGCGGGCTGCTGACCAACTTCCCGATGATCAAGAAGAGCATCGACCGCCTGCTGGAGCTCGACGAGATGAAGAAGGACGGCCGCTGGGAGGTCAAGTCCAAGAAGGAGCAGTCGCGGCTGGAGAAGGTCTACAAGAAGCTCTACCGCGGCCTGTGGGGCATCCGCCGCATGTCCAGCCTGCCCGGCGTGGTCATCGTCATCGACTCCACCTTCGAGGACATCGCCATCGCCGAGGCGCGGCGCATCAACATCCCCATCGTGGCCGTGGTCGACACCAACGCCAACCCCGAGGAGGTCCACTTCCCGGTGCCGGGCAACGACGACGCCATCCGCTCCATCCGCCTGTTCATCAGCAAGTTCGGCGAGGCGGTCAACGAGGGGCGCAACCGCCGCATCCAGGAGACCGCCAACGCCCAGAAGCAGGCCGCCGACGCGGCCGCCGCACCCGCCGCGGAAGCGGCCGCGGCCCCGGAAGTGGAGAACTGACATGGCCGTCGACATGGAGCAGGTCAAGAAGCTGCGCGAGCAGACCGGCATCAGCATCCTGGAATGCAAGAAGGCCGTCGAGGAGGCCAAGGGCGACCTGGCCCTGGCCGCCGAGCTGCTGCGCAAGAAGGGGTTCGAGAAGGCCAAGGCCAAGTCCTCCCGCGCCACCAACCAGGGGGCCGTCGGCGCCTACATCCACATGATGGGCAAGATCGGCGTGCTGGTCGAGGTGGCCTGCGAGACCGACTTCGTGGCCAAGAACGAGGACTTCCAGGCGCTGGTCAAGGACATCGCCATGCAGATCGCGGCCATGAACCCGCGCTACGTCTCGGAGAAGGACATCCCCGCCGAGGTGCTGGAGAAGGAGAAGGAGATCTACCGCGAGCAGCTGAAGGGCAGCGGCAAGCCGGCCGCCATCCTCGAGAAGATCGTCGAGGGCAAGCTGGGCAAGTTCTACGCCGACGTCTGCCTGCTGCAGCAGAACTTCTTCAAGGACGAGAAGCTCACCATCGAGAAGCTCATCGCCGCCCTGATCCACAAGACCGGCGAGAACATCGTGGTCAAGCGGTTCACCCGCTACCAGATGGGCGAAGAGTTCTGACGCATGGCCGGCCCCGCACCCTACAAGCGCGTCCTGCTCAAGCTGAGCGGCGAGGCCTTGCAGGGCGCCGACCAGTTCGGCCTCAACCCCGAGGTCATCAGCGGCATCGCCACCGAGATCCGTGAGGTCCACGAGCTGGGGGTGCAGGTGGCCATCGTGGCCGGCGGCGGCAACTTCTTCCGCGGCGCCCGCGCCGGCGAGCTGGGCATCGACCGCGCCTCGGCCGACTACATGGGCATGCTGGCCACCATGATCAACGGCGTGGCCCTGCAGAACGCCCTGGAAAAGAAGGGCGTCCACTGCCGCCTGATCTCGGCCCTGGCCGTCCAGGAGGTGGCCGAGCCGTTCATCCCCCGCCGCGCCGTCCGCCACCTGGAGAAGGGGCGCGTGGTCATTTTCGTCGCCGGAACCGGCAATCCCTTCTTCACCACCGACACCGCCGCCGCCCTGCGCGCCATCGAGATCAAGGCCGAGGTGCTGCTCAAGGCGACCAAGGTCGAGGGGGTCTACACCGCCGATCCCAAGAAGGTGCGCGACGCCCGGCGTTTCGAGCGCATCTCCCACGCCGACGTCCTGGCCAAGGAGCTGAAGGTCATGGACAGCACGGCCATTTCGCTGAGCAAGGACAACGGGCTGCGCATCAAGATCTTTGACATCACCCGCCGCGGCAATATCCTGCGCGCCGTCCGCGGCGAGGAGATCGGAACGCTGATCGACCTGAAAGGGGAGGGCACATGACCAAGGAGATCCTGGACCAGGCCCGCGGCGACCTCCGGAAGGTGGAGGACGACTTCAAGAAGCAGCTCTCCAGGTTCCGCACCGGCCGGGCGTCGGTGTCCATCCTCGACGGCATCCACGTCGACTACTACGGCGTATCCACGCCCATCAACCAGCTGGCCACGCTGGGCGTTCCCGAGGCCAACCTGATCATCATCCAGCCCTGGGACAACAAGATCATCAACGACGTGGACAAGGCCATCCGCGCCGCCAACCTGAACCTCAACCCCGTCTCCGACGGCAAGGTCATCAAGCTGCCCATCCCGCCCCTGGACCAGCAGCGCCGCCTGGAGATCATCAAGACCCTGCGCAAGTACACCGAGGAGCGCCGGGCCCAGCTGCGCAACGTCCGCCGCGACTACCGCGACATGATCAAGTCCGTGAAGGACGACCGCGAGATCAGCGAGGACGACGAGAAGCGCGCCTATGACGAGCTGCAGAAGCTCGTCGACGCCGCCAACGCCAGCGTCGACCAGATCGAGAAGGACAAAGAGAAGCACATCCTCGAAGACTAGAATAGTCCTGGGAACTAGTCAGCAGCTTTCAGACCGACGGTCCTTCAAGGTTCCAACAACAAAACATAGAAATTTGGAACTTGCCAGCAGCTTTCAGACCGACGGTCCTTCAAGGTTCCACGTACCACGTACCATGTACCACGTTGAGAGCCAACGTCCTTCCACGCATATAGTACATGAAAATGGCTGGTTCCCAGTTCAGCGAAAAGCAACGGATGATGCTCTAAAGGCAGACGCGAGTGAGATTATGATTTTTGTGCAATTTTGTTGTTTGCTTTGAGATAGCTGATGAAGCCGTTTAATAGACCGGCTACTTTGTTGACACGACCGAACATGCGCCTGAAGAAACTTTCATCAATATACCCGATGTCTAAGGTGGAATAGAGCAGGCTTTTCACTTCGGCACATGATCCCCTGGCTATGAATAAAAAGTTGATGAACTCCTTGTTGGAGTTCCTTTCAAAGCCTTCGGCGATGTTGGACATGATCGATATCCCCGCTCTCTGAATCTGATCTTTGAACCCATAATCCCGGCAATCGATAAACTTCAGGTAAATCTCCTTGACTAAGGCCCTCGCTTCCTGCCACGACTGAATTTCTTCGAATTTAGCGATTTTCATGATCTCCCCCCAAACAGCTTTGTAAATTAAAACATAGCCACATTCCTTGTCTCGGTTCAATCATGATTATTGTGTCATTTATCGAAATCCTTTCTGGCTGTTTCGTTTTAAACATGGTACGTGGTACATGGTACGTGTTACCTTGAAGGACCGTCGTACTATTTAGTTACTGAATAGTCCTGGCTTAGCTGCTGGCTCTTCTGCGGCGGAGGAAAAAGCCCGCCGCGACGCCTACGGCGAGCAGGTCCATCAGCGCCAGCAGGACGCCGCCGGCATAGGGGGTGAACTTGCATGCCGTGTAGACGGCGGCGCCTAGGACGATGAAGAAGGCCGGCCCGGCGCTGATGCGCAGGAAGCGGCAGGCGCGCTCGCCGACGAAGTGGAACACGGCGGCGCGGCCGAAGATCAGCCCCAGGAAATAGGCGGCCAGCAGCACGATCAGCAGCGGGATGCCGATCAGCAGGAAGCTCAGCAGCAGGAACGCCAGCAGCAGCACCAGGAAGAGCAGCAGCGCGGCCAGCCCCCGCCCCAGGTGGCGCAGCGGCGCGCGCGGCAGCATCCCCGAGGCCTGGGCCACCTGGGCCGGGAAGACGGCCAGGGCCAGCAGGGCCAGGATGAGCCAGAAGAAGATCTTGATGACCTTGAAGAAGGTCATGCCGCCCGACTCGGGCAGGAAGGGTATCAGCGACGCGGTCACCTGGCGCAGGCCCTCGCGCGAGCGGATGTCATAGACGCGGCCGGCGACGCGGCTGTCGCCGGCGCGGCGCAGCCGGCCGCCGAGGACGATCAGGTCGCGGCCGATGACGGCGCCGGGGCCGATCTCCACGTCGGCGGCCACGCAGATGACGTCGCCGCTCACCTCGCCGCCGAGGCGCAGGCTGCCGCCGACCAGGAAGAGCGATTCGTCGAGCCGGCCGCGGATCTCCACCCGGGCTTTGAAGGCGTTGACGGCGGCGGCGCGGGTCTCGCCGGCGGCCACGATAATCTCGCGCGGGGCGGCGGCCGGGAGAATCCCCGTGCTGGCCAGCAGCAAAGCCGCCAGCAGCGCCCGCTTCACGATCTCCTCGCGCGCACGCGCCGCAGCCAGGGGCGCAGCAGCGGGGTGGCCAGCAGCGCGGCCAGGGACAGGAAGGCCAGCGCGGCCACGGCCGTGCCCAGCGGCGTGGGCAGGAGGGCGCGCAGCATGGCGTTCAGGGCCTTGGCCACGGCCTGGGCGCTGTCGTAGACGGAGGCGATGGCGCGGATGGCGCCGGCCAGCCAGCCCGAGGTGCCGTCGGCGGTGAGGCGCAGGGCCTGGACCAGGCTACTGCGCGAGAAGTCGAAGTAGATGTAGATCCAGGTGACCAGGAAGACGAAGCTGGCGGCGATCATGGCCGCGATCGAGGTCCAGCGCGGCAGCGCCGGGAAGAGGCGCTCCATGACCTGGGGCACGATGCGCCCGGGCGCGTCGTGCAGGACCGGCTCGGCCAGGATCGAGTCCAGCAGGCGGAACTGGGCGGCGGCGCGGCGGCAGTCGGCGCACAGGAGAAGGTGGTCGCGCGCCTGCGCCGACTCGATGGCGCCGAGGCTGCCCTCGTTGTAGGCGATCAGGGTTTCGTTAGACAAGCATGCCATCTCGTTCCATCTCCTGTTTCAGGATCTCCTTGGCCTTGAAGATGCGGTTCTTGACGGTGCCCACCGGCAGCGACATGATCTCGGCGATCTCCTCGTATTTCAAGTCCTGGATGTAGCGCAGCAGGATCAGCTCGCGGAACTTCAGCGGGATCTGGTCCACCACCCGCCAGACGTAGTCGCGGGTCTCGGCGCGGGCCAGGGCGCGGAAGCCGTCCTCGCGGCTGACGTTGTCCGACTCCAGCAGGTCGCGCGGGCTGACGCTGTCGTCGTCGAGCGAGTCGACCTGCGCCTGGTGCTTGCGGATGTGGTCGATGACCAGGTTGTAGCAGATGCGGTAGGCCCAGGTGGAGAACTTGTACTCGAAGTTGTACTTGTCCAGGACGGTGTAGATCTTGATGAAAAAATCCTGGGTCAGGTCTATGGCCGTCTCCTCGTTGCGCACCATGCGCACGACGAAGCCGTAGATCCTCCTTTCGTACTTGCGCATCAGCTCCTCGAACGCCTTGCGGTCTCCCCGCAGCACCCGGCGTATCAAAACCTGGTCTTCATCCGTTTCCATCTACGTTTATTGCCTGAAAAAGGTTTTCAAGGCAGGGGATCCTCCACGACCTCGGCGTCGGCAGGGACCTGCAGGGAGAGATCGCCCGCCTGCAGGGCGACGCGGCGCCGGTAGCGCTCCAGCCGGTAGACGGTGGTGACCTGGTCGGCGCCCGACTGCTCGACGCGCCGGGGCAGGAAGTCGGCGCCGACGAACACCTTCAGCTCCTGGCCTTCCTCGCCGCCCGCGCCGGCGTCCAGGCGCAGGCGCACCAGGCGCTGCCCCGGCTCCCAGGAGACGGCGGCGCCCGGCCGCTCGGCCAGCAGCAGCTCCCAGATCAGGCGCTGCTGGCCTTCGCCCACCGTTCCGCGGGTCAGCTGGTTGGCCTCGCGGTCGTAGTACTGGTAGCGGCCGCCCTCCAGGAGGAACAGCTTCGACTCGGGCCGGCGGTACTCCCACTTGACCCGGCTGCGGTCGGCGAAGACGATCTCGCCGCTCTCCTCCATCTCCAGCTCGCCGTCCAGGAACACCTGCTGGACGAAATCGACGCGGAAGGGCTGGCTGTCCAGGATGGCGGCGCGCACGCGGCGCATGAACTCCTCGGCGCCGGGGCTGGCTGCGCCGGCCGGGCGGGACGCCGGCAGCAGCAGCAACAGCAGGGCGAGCAGGGCGGGAGAGCGGCGCGGCCCCATGCCCTCTACACCCGGGCGGAGAGGACGCCCAGGGCCAGGGAGTGGAGCTTGTCGGTGTCGCTCTCGTTGCGCGAGGGGATGAGCACCGGCAGCCGGGCGCCCATCACCACGTGGGCCACGGTGAGCTTCAGGTAGTAGGTGAAGGCCTTGCCGAGCAGGTTGCCGGCCTCGATATTGGGCATGACCATGATCTGCACTCGGCCGGCGACCTCGCTCTGGATGCCCTTGTGGGCGGCCGCCGCCGGGGAGACGGCGATGTCCAGGGCCAGCGGCCCGTAGACCCGGCAGCCCCTGATCTCGCCGCGCTCGTTCATGGCCGTCAGCTCGCGGGCGTGCAGCGTGGCCGGCATCGAGTCCTTGACCGTCTCGATGGCGGCCATGATGCCCACGCGCGGCTCGGCGTAGCCGAGGTTGTGGAAGACGGCCACGGCGTTCTCCACGATCTGCCGCAGCTGCGCCAGGTCGGGGAGTATGTTCAAGCCGCCGTCGCTCAGCCCCAGCAGCTCGCCGCCGGCGCCGGGCGGCAGAGAGGGGTTCTCCGCCACCAGGATGTCGGAGAGCAGGTTCTCGCCGCGCAGCCCCTTTTCCTTGTCCAGGACCGGCTTCATCAGCGCCGCCGTGGGCAGGAAGCCCTTGAGGATGAGCTGCAGCCGGCCCTGGCGCCCCAGCTCCACCACCTTCGCCGCGGCCGCCTCGGGCCCGGCGGCGTCGACGATCTCGTAGTCGGCCGCCCGGCCGCCGTGGCGGGACAGGAATTCGCGGATTTTGGCCGGGTCGCCGCAGAGGATGAAGTCGGCCAGCCCCTGGCGGCGGGCCTCGATCACCGACAGCATGGTGCTGTCGTCCTCCGGGCAGGGGACGCCGGCGGTCACGCCGCGGCGCTCGCGCGCCGCCTGCAGCAGCTGCTGGAAATCGCGGATCATGTCTCCTCCTCGGGCGCGGCTCAGGCCTGGAAGCCGAAGCCGGCCTCGAAGGCCTTCATGTTGAGCTCGAGGAAGCGCGCCGGCACCTTGCGGCGCAGCACCTCCAGCCAGGTCTCCTTGGTGATCTTCATGCGCGAGGCCAGCAGGCCGATCAGCACCACGTTGGAGGCCTTCTCGTTGCCCAGGCGGGTGGCGATGTCGGTGGCTGGGATGACCACCAGCTCGCCGGCGCGCTTTTTGAGCCGCTCCACCACGTCCGCGGGATAGGCCTCGAACCCCGCCGCCACGGGCAGCGGCTTCCACACGAAGTCGTTGACCAGCACGATGCCGCGCGGCGCCAGGAAGCGGGCCTGGCGCAGCGCCTCCAGCTTCTCGAAGGCCAGGATGTAGTCGGTCTCGCCGACGGCCGGCAGCGGCGAGAATACCTCCTCGCCGAAGCGCACGGTGGAGACGACGTCGCCGCCGCGCTGGCTCATGCCGTGCACCTCGCTCTTTTTCACCTGGAAGCCGGCCTGCAGCAGGACGTCGGAGAGCAGGTCGCTGGCGGTCAGGATGCCCTGGCCGCCGACGCCGCAGATCAGGATCGATTGCGTCTTCATTTGCCGCCTCCCTTGGCGTACTGCTCCAGGGTCATGGAGCGGATGTGCAGGCCCTTTTCGTCGGCGTAGGAGATGGCCTTGTAGGGGCAGACCTGGATGCATACGCCGCAGCCGGAGCACAGCGAGGGGTTGATCAGCGACTGGCCGTCGCCGTCGGTGCTGATGGCCGGGCAGCCCAGGCGCAGGCAGGTCTTGCAGCGGGCGCATTTCTGCTTGTCGACCGCGGCCGGCGACCAGCGCGCCTTGCGGTACAGCAGCACGCAGGGGCGGCGCACGACGATCACCGAGGGCTCGGGGCGGGCCATCTCGCGCTTGAGCAGCTCGCGGATGCCCTTGACGTCGTAGCCGTCGATCTCGTAGGCGTGCTCGATGCCCAGGCCGTCGCGCACCAGCCTGAGGATGTCGACCTTGCGCGCCTCCTCGCCCATCAGCGTCCTGCCGGAGCCGGGGTTCTCCTGGTGGCCGGTCATGGCCGTGATCGAGTTGTCCAGGATCACCACCGTCGACTGGCCGCGGTTGTAGATGACGTCGATCAGCCCGGTGATGCCGGAGTGGAAGAAGGTGGAGTCGCCGATCACGGCCACCTGGGGGGTGGATTTCCCCGCCTTCGCCAGCGCCTTCTCGATGCCCAGCTGCACGGTGATGCTGGCGCCCATGTCGACGCAGGTGTCCATGGCGCTCAGCGGCCGCAGCGCCCCCAGGGTGTAGCAGCCGATGTCGCCCTTGGACTGCACCTTGAGGATGCCCAGGTTGTAGAAGAAGGCGGTGTGCGGGCAGCCGGCGCACAGCGAGGGCGGGCGCGCCGGCACGCCGGGCTCGACGCCGGGGTCGGCCGGCTTCTGCCCCAGGCTGACGCGGACGGCGTCCTGCGACATCTCGCCCAGCAGCGGGAAGACGTCCTTGCCCACGATCGTCTTCCCCGGAGCGTGCAGGCGGGCGAAGGTCTCGATGATGGGGTCGTTCTCCTCCAGCACGTAGATCGTGTCGACCAGGGAGGCGAAGCGCTCGAACAGCTGGACCGGGAAGGGGTAGGGCATGGCCAGCTTCAGGAACCAGGCGTCGGGGAAGACCTCGCGGCCGTACTGGTAGGAGACCCCCGAGGCCAGGACGCCGACGCGCTCCCTGCCCTTCTGCAGCACGTTGAAGGGGAAGGTGTCGCTGAACAGGGCCAGCTTCTTCAGCCGCTCCTCGACCGCCACGTGGCGGCGGCGGGCGTTGCCCGGCAGCAGGTTGCGCTTGGCGAAGTCGCTCTTGTACTCGGGGACCGGCGGCGCCTGGCGCTCGCCCAGCTCGACGGCCGAGCGCGAGTGCGAGGTGCGCGTGGTCATGCGGATCATCACCGGCGTGTCGAAGGCTTCGCTGATCTTCACCGCCTCCAGGACCATGTCCTTGGCCTCCTGGGAGTCGGAGGGCTCGAGCACCGGCATCTTGGCGGCGATGGCGTAGTGGCGGTTGTCCTGCTCATTCTGCGAGCTGTGCATGCCAGGATCGTCGGCCGATACGACCACCAGGGCGCCGGTGGCGCCGATGTAGCTGGCCGAGAACAGCGGGTCGGCGGCGACGTTCAGGCCGACGTGCTTCATGGTGACGATGGCGCGGGCGCCGGTGAAGCTGGCTCCCAGCGCCTCTTCCAGGGCCGTCTTTTCGTTGGCCCCCCACTGGGCGTGGATGTCGTCCTGGTAGCGGATGATGTTCTCCAATATCTCGGTGCTCGGGGTGCCGGGGTAGGCGGACGCGAAGGTGATGCCCGCCTCCCAGGCGCCGCGGGCGATCGCCTCGTTGCCCGATAGCAGCTCTTTGGGCATGGAGCCTCCTTTCGTGATCGTTTTGATGTTAGACTTTAGATTATTTCAGGGGATTAGTCAATCCTTAAAACCGAGACAAAACGGGCGAACGAACTCTTTAACTATTCAGCGGCTTGCAGTCCGACGGTCCTTCAAGGTTCCACGTACCACGTACCAAGTACCAAGTTGAAGAAAAAACCATAAGACAAAATTGATTGGATCATGGCACAAAAATCATGATTGAAATAAGACAAGAATTATGGCTTGTCCTTAAACATGAATTATTTTTTAGCTGAAGGGAGGATTCCATGAGCATAGTAAAATTCGAGGAAATTCAATCATGGCAGGAAGCAAGGGGATTGGTCAAGGAGATTTGCTTGAAGTTTGTCGAGTGTAGGGATATTGGATTCAGAGGGCAGATTCAAAGGGCCGGGATCTCCATCATGTCAAACATAGCGAAAGGATTTGAACGGAATTCTAACAAGGAGTTCATCAACTTCCTGTTTATTGCCAGAGGATCCTGCGCCGAAGTGAAAAGCCTGCTTTACTCGGCGTTGGACATCGGTTATATCGATGAGAATTTCTTCAAGTGCATGTTCGGCCGCGTCAATAAAATAGCTGGCCTTCTAAACGGCTTCATCAGCCATCTTAAAGCAATCAATAAGAAGAAATAATCTCTCCCAGATCAATGTCCCTTCACGCTCTTCTTCTAACATGGTACGTGGTACGTGGTACGTGGTACCTTGATGGACCGTCGGACTGCAAGCCGCTGACTAGTTTCCTGGATATTTAGGAATCTTATAATTGTTCGCGTTCTTCTGGTTTTTCTTCTTCAACATGGTACGTGGTACATGGTACGTGGCACCTAGATGGACCGTCGTACTCGAAAGTTGCTGACCAGTTCCGAATGTCTTGAAATTTTTTATTCTCTTTGCTATAAGCAGCTTCTAGAGGTGCCATGATGAAGAACAATAAACTGTGCCCGAAATGCGGCTCGAAGGCCATTGCCCGCAAGCGCGGCTCGCCGGTGCTCAACAGCTGGAGCCGCATCTCCATCAACCTGACCAGCCTCGACGTGTGGATCACGCGCTTCATCTGCACCGACTGCGGCTACATCGAGGAATGGATCGAGAATCCCAGCGACTTGAAGAGATTCAAAGCTCAAGAATAGCTAGAGCATACGTAATTCGTGATTCGTAATTCGTGATTCGTGAAAAAGGGGCATTTTCTACCTATTGCGGCTCCGAATTACGAATTACGCCTTACGAATTACGATAGATCATCGCCTTCCCGTACGCCGTACGCCGTACGCCGTCTGCCGTACGCCGAGATGATGCGGCAAGCGACAAGTTCATCGGTTTGCTGTTGCCGTACGCCGTACGCCGTCTGCCGTACGCCGAGATTATGCTACAATAAGTCCTCATGTCCTATCTAGAAATAATTGATGCACATAAACATAATCTAAAGCACTTGCACCTCAAGCTGCCCAAAAAGCAATTGATCGTGATCTGCGGCGTCTCGGGCTCGGGCAAGTCGACGCTGGCTTACGACACCATCTTCCAGGAGGGGCAGCGCAAGTACCTGGAGTCGCTCTCGGCCTACGCCCGCCAGTACATCAAGTCGCTGGAGCGGCCCGACGTGCAGTCGATCAAGGGCATCGCCCCGACCATCTCCATCGACCAGAAGCACTCCTCCTACTGGTACAACTCCACCGTGGGCACCGTCTCCGAAATCGCCCCCTACCTGCGCCTGCTGTTCGCCAAGCTGGGCCAGGCCCACTGCCCGCGCTGCGGCGACCCCATCCAGCGCTACTCGGCCGAGCGCATCCGCCAGGCGATCCTGGCCCGCTTCGCCGGCTCCCTGGCGCGCATCTACAGCCCGCTGGTGCGCAACCGCCGCGGCAACTACCAGGCCCTGCTCGAGAAGTACCGCAAGCGCGGCTTCCTCAAGGCGCTGGTCGACGGCCGCGAATGCCTGCTGGAGGACCCGCCGGCGCTGGCGCGCAATGCCCGCCACCACATCGCCGTGCAGGTCGACGCCGTCGACGTCGAGAAGGGCGCCGAGGCCCGCCTGGCCGACGCCGTGGCGCTGGCGCTGAACGAGGGCGACGGCGAGATCCTGTTGCGTGCCGGCGGCAAGGAGGCCTTCTTCTCCGACCGCCTGCACTGCCCGCGCTGCGACCTGTCCCTGCCCGAGCCCCAGCCCGGCACCTTCTCGCTCAATTCCCCCGAGGGCGCCTGCCCCGCCTGCCTGGGCAGCGGCCGCCAGGCCGCCCACGCCGATGGGAATCCCGCATGTCCCGAATGCGGCGGCACCGGCTTCCGCCCCGAGGCGCTGGCCTTCCGCTTCCGCGGCCGCGACATCCACGCCCTGGGGGAGATGGAGATCGCCGACCTGCTGGGATTTTTCCGGAACGTGCGCCCCGAGCCGGGCGAGCGCGAGGTGGCCCGCGCCCTGCTGCCGCAGGTCGTGCAGCGCCTGGAGTCCTTCGTCACCCTCAACCTGGGCTACATCGCCCTCAACCGCCGCATCGACACCATCTCCGGCGGCGAGCTGCAGCGCGCCCGCCTGGTCTCGCAGCTGGGCTTCGCCCTCAACGGCATCATCTACGTCCTCGACGAGCCCTCGATCGGCATGCACTTCTCCGAGCAGCTCAACCTGCTGCGCATCCTGCGCCGGCTGTGCGCAATGGGCAACACCCTGGTCGTGGTCGAGCACGACGAGGAGACCATCCGCAGCGCCGACTACATCGTCGACATCGGCCCCGGGGCGGGGGAGCACGGCGGCGAGGTCATGTACGCCGGCCCCATCAGCGGCTTCGCCGCCGCCGGCAAGTCCCTGACCTCGGCGTACGTCTACGGGCGGAAGAGAATTGATCTTCCCGCGGACCGCGGCGCCGCTCCCGACGGCTGGCTCACGGTGCGGGGGATCCGCCTGAACAATCTGGCCGGGATCGACCTCCGCTTGCCGCTGAACCGCCTGACCGTGGTCAGCGGCGTCTCCGGCTCGGGAAAGAGCTCGCTGGTCGTCGACGCCCTGGCTCCCATCCTGCGCCGCGAGCTGGAGGGCACCCAGCCCGAGAACCCGCGCCTGGCCTGGGAGCGCGTGGAGGGGCTGGAGCGGGTGAAGCGCGTGCTGATGGTCAGCCAGTCGGCCATCGGCAAGAACTCGCGCTCCTGCCCGGCCACCTACATCGGCATCATGGCCATGATCCGCGCCCTGTTCGCCGCCCTGCCCGAGGCGCGGGTGCGCGGCTACGGCCAGGCGCGCTTCAGCTACAACGTGCGCGGCGGCCGCTGCGAGGCCTGCGAGGGGCTGGGCGTGCAGAAGCTGCAGATGAGTTTCCTGCCGCAGCTGGAGATCACCTGCCCGGTGTGCGCCGGCGAGCGCTTTAACTCCGAGACGCGCCAGGTGCGCTACAAGGGGCGCTCCATCGCCGACGTCCTCGACCTGACCGCCAGCGAAGCCTATGAGCTGTTCGCCGCCGTGCCGCTGCTGGCCCGGAAGATCCGCATCCTCATCGACGTCGGCCTGGGCTACCTGGAGCTGGGGCAGAGCTCGCAGACCCTCTCGGGCGGGGAGTCGCAGCGCATCAAGCTGACCAAGGAGCTGGCGCGCGGCTCGGGCACGCCCACCGTCTACATCCTGGACGAGCCCACCGTCGGCCTGCACTTCGACGACGTACGCAAGCTGATCGACGTCTTCCGCGCCCTGCTGGCCCGCGGCCACACGGTGGTGGTCATCGAGCACAACCTGGAGATGCTGCGCGTCGCCGACCACGTCATCGACCTGGGCCCGGGCGGCGGCCGCCACGGCGGCCAGATCGTCTACCAGGGCGATGTCGCCGGCCTAGTGCGGTGCCCGAGCTCGCTGACAGGCAAGTATTTGAAGAAGAAGCTTCGTAATTCGTAATTCGTGATTCGTGATTCGGAACAGCAAGAGCATGAACTCTTGTAGTGATCCTAAATAAAAATCTGCTTATTAATGCTTTTTTCGAATCACGAAATACGAATTACGAATCACGTGGCTCGTTTAATGCCCTCTACGAATCACGAATTACGAATTACGAATCACGATAGATCTGGATGCACGCTACACTCATGCCACATTCTGTGGTACTATCGACTTGCAACCGCGAAAATCGCGAGTTTTGGAGACGGATTCAATGTCCTTGGCCGAGATCATAGGCAACGCCCGCGCGAAGGCCACACTGGCCGGCTACCTGCGCAACGAGCGGGTGCCCACCAGCCTGATCTTTTCCGGCTCCGATCCCGGCCACCAGCTGCAGTTCGCCCTGAACTTCGCCAAGGCCCTGTGCTGCCAGCAGGGGAGCCGACTCGACTCCTGCGACCGCTGCCGCCCCTGCCTGGCCATCGACCGCGGCCTCTACCCCGACGTGCAGGTGCTGTCCCCCGACGGCCAGTTCTACCGCAAGGCGCAGCTGGACGAGCTCATCGCCTCGGCCTGCCAGCGGCCGCTGCAGGGCGAGCATCGGGTGTTCATCCTGCGCGACGCCCAGAAGCTGAACGAGTCGTCGGCCAACGCCTTCCTCAAGACCCTGGAGGAGCCGCTGGCCAGCGATCTCTTCATCCTGCTGACCCAGAACCTCAACCTGATCCTGCCCACCATCCAGTCGCGCTGCCAGATCCTCAAGTTCGCCCCCCTGTCGCACCACGAGGTGCGCCTGGAGCTGCAGCAGCGCGGCGTTGACCCGGAGAAGGCCCGCCTGATGGCGTTCTTCAACTCCGCGGCTGCCGACGGCATTGGCGAGGAGGAGTGGCACGAGATGGAGGAGAAACGCCGTTCGGTACTGCTCGTCCTGGAGCGGCTCATGCGCCAGTGCGAGGTCGAGGACATCCTGCTCGACCTCTACGACCGCAGCCGCTCGCGCGACTCCTTCATCGCATATTTCCGCGAGCTGGTCAACTTGATTTCGGTGCTGCTGCGCGATATAATGGTGCTGATCATCGATCCCGCCGCCGGCGGGGCGCTGGTCAATCCCGACTTCAAGGACAAGCTCATGGAACTGGCGCAAACGGCGCGGATCGACACCCTGTTCTTCCTGATCCGCAAGATGGAATACCTGCTCCGCGACATCCAGCGCAACCTCAATGCCCGCGTCCTGATCCTGGAGTTCATCAACGCCTTCGTCCCCGCCCAGTCCGCCGCGCGGGCCTAGCCATGGAAAAGGTCATCCTGGTCAAGATCGAGAACCGCCGCGACCTGCTGCATTTCCGCACCCGCGAGGAAAACCTCAAGCCGGACGACTGCGTGGTCATCCAGTCGCTCACCGGCGAGGAGCTGGGCCGCGTGGTCAAGCACTTCGGCGAGACCTTCGCCTGCCTCAAGGGCGTGCCGCGCATCCCCGAGATCCTGCGCAAGGCCGACGGCCGCGACATCGAAAGCTTCGCCCGCAAGGAGCGCGAGGAGCGCCGCGCATACGAGTACTGCCAGTTCCGCATCCGCGAGCGCGAGATCCCCATCAAGCTCGTGCGCGTCACCTTCTTCAGCCACGAGAAGAAGGCCATCTTCTACTTCACCTCCGAGGGGCGCATCGACTTCCGCGACCTGGTCAAGGACCTGGCGCGCAAGTTCCGCATGCGCATCGAGATGCGCCAGATCGGCATCCGCGACGAGGCCAAGATGATCGGCGGCGTGGGCATCTGCGGCCGCCAGCTCTGCTGTAAGACCTTCCTGACCAGCCTGGAGCCGATCACCCTGCAGATGGCCAAGCGCCAGAACCTGAACATGAACCCGGTGAAGATCTCCGGCATGTGCGGCCGGCTGATGTGCTGCCTCTCCTACGAGGAAACGGTGGGCGGCCGCGTGGTCATCGAGGACCAGGACGAGCGGGTCGGCTACGACGAGGAAGAAGACCTGGCCGAAGACAAGAAATGAACCGCCTCATTTCTTTTAGTGATAGTGATAGTGGTAGTGATAGTGCAAGAAAAATATCAAAATGCCGTGAATTGCAAAAAGGTTCATTTTCCTGGATGAGTTTGCTTTGGAAGAGTTCGTTGATTGCTGTTACTAACACTAACACCAACACTAACACTAAAAGTTCGTATCAGTCTTCCCGCATCCTGGCCCTTCTGCTGTTGCTGGCTCCAGGTCTGACCTTTGCCCAGTTCAAGCCCTGGTACCACCAGTACAACTTCACTTACGGCGCCAAGGCCCGCGCCATGGGCAATGCCTTCGTCGCCGTGGCCGACGACCTGACCGCCTCGTTCTGGAACCCCGCCGGCCTGGCCGGCCTGCGCGAGCCCGAGTTCTACCTGGCCTACAAGTCGACCGGTCAGGACCACGACTACGAGCTCCAGGACCGGCGCCTGCCGAGCGATACCCGGCTCTATAACTACAACCTCGACGGCCGGCTGAACCAGATCGATTTCTTCGCCATCTCCGCCCCCTTCCGCGCCTGGCGCCGGCCCTGCACGCTCGCCGTCGGCTACTACCGCTACGTCCCCTACGGCTTCAAGGGGACGGCCAAGGAGATGATCACCTCCCTGATCGGGCTGTGGCCCCCACGGCGGACGACGACCGAGTTCGCCGGCAGCGAGGGCTTCGACGTGTTGGCCTTCTCCCTGGGGGTGAAGGCCGCCCGCTTCCTGTCGCTGGGCGTCACCCTGCAGCAGTTCTTCGGCACGGGCAGCCGCAGCTTCCACACCCAGGAGCCGGACGAGGAGTACTTCTCCAGCGTCACGGATAACCTGCGCGGCCGCAGCTTCGTCGTCGGCGCCCTGGTCACGCCCTCCCCCTGGCTGCGCCTGGGCCTCGCATGGCGCAGCGCTCTGAGGAACCGCCTGGAGTCTACGGTCGCCACCTGGCAGGAGGACGGCACCGGGGAGAAGTTCGCCGAGGCCAGCGCCTCGTGCCAGGCGTGGGTGTCCTTCCCCGAGCAGTACGCTGCCGGCGTGCAGCTGCAGCCGCGGCCCTGGCTCGACCTGAGCGCCGAGTACTCGGCCAGCGAATGGCAGCGCGGCTCGATCGAGAACTACTTCGACGCGCCCCGGCTGCCATACCCGCAGCTCGCCGACTGGGCCAGCGCCCAGAACCAGGTGCGCAACCTGCGCTTAGGAGCCGAGGCGCGGCTGGAGCTGGGGCGGCGCATCCTGCGCCTGCGCGGCGGCTGGTCGCGCGAGCGCCAGCTCTACCGCGACGGGGTCGACGCCGCGGTCATCCTGAACGGCTATTCCCTGGGCGCGGGCTGGGAGTTCTCGCCGTGGCTGCTGCTGGAGGCCGCCTACCAGCGGCAGCGGGCCGACTTCCGGGAGAACGGCTATTTCAACCTGCGCGTCGAGGTCCCGACCCATTTCCGCGGCGACGTCATATTCCTGGCCCTGACCTACCGCTTCGGGCACGTGTTCCGCCCCAACCGATGAACGAGGCCCTGGCCCGGGCGGCGGCCCTGCTGAGGGAAGCGCGCCATGCCACCGCCTTCACCGGCGCCGGCGTGTCGGTGGAGAGCGGCATCCCGCCCTTTCGCGGCCCCGGCGGGCTGTGGAGCCGCGTCGACCCTGCCTTCATCGAGATCGGCTATTTCCTGGAGCACCCCGCCGAGTCGTGGCAGCGCATCAAGGACATCTTCTACGATCACTTCGGCCAGGCGCAGCCCAATGCCGCCCATTTCGGGCTGGCCGCCCTGGAGGCGGCAGGGCGGCTGCGGGCGGTCATCACCCAGAACATCGACGACCTGCACCAGCAGGCGGGGAGCCGCGAGGTGATCGAGTTTCACGGCAGCTCGCGCTGGCTGCTGTGCCTGGAGTGCGGAAAGCGTGAAGCGGTCCGTCCCGGGCGCCTGGCCGAGCTGCCGCCGCGCTGCCGCTGCGGCGGGCTGCTCAAGCCCGATTTCATCTTCTTCGGCGAGGGCATCCCCGAGAAGGCGCTGCAGCGCTCCTACCAGGAGGCCGCCCAGGCCGACCTCTTCCTGGTCATCGGCTCCAGCGGCGAGGTGCAGCCCGCCTGCCAGATCCCCGTGCTCGCCAGGAACCGCGGCGCCAAGCTGATCGAGATCAACCCCCAGCCGTCTAATTTCACCCCCATCGCCGACGTGTTCCTGCAGGGACCGGCGACCAAGGCCGTCAGCGAACTGATCAAAGAGCTGGGTTTGCGGAACTAGCCAGCAACTTTCAGACCGACGGTCCATCGAGGTACCACGTACCACGTACCATGTACCACGTTGAGAGCCAACGTCCTTCCACGCATATAGTACATGAAAATGGCTGGTTCCCAGTTCAGCGAAAAGCAACGGATGATGCTCTAAAGGCAGACGCGAGTGAGATTATGATTTTTGTGCAATTTTGTTGTTTGCTTTGAGATAGCTGATGAAGCCGTTTAATAGACCGGCTACTTTGTTGACACGACCGAACATGCGCCTGAAGAAACTTTCATCAATATACCCGATGTCTAAGGTGGAATAGAGCAGGCTTTTCACTTCGGCACATGATCCCCTGGCTATGAATAAAAAGTTGATGAACTCCTTGTTGGAGTTCCTTTCAAAGCCTTCGGCGATGTTGGACATGATCGATATCCCCGCTCTCTGAATCTGATCTTTGAACCCATAATCCCGGCAATCGATAAACTTCAGGTAAATCTCCTTGACTAAGGCCCTCGCTTCCTGCCACGACTGAATTTCTTCGAATTTAGCGATTTTCATGATCTCCCCCCAAACAGCTTTGTAAATTAAAACATAGCCACATTCCTTGTCTCGGTTCAATCATGATTATTGTGTCATTTATCGAAATCCTTTCTGGCTGTTTCGTTTTAAACATGGTACGTGGTACATGGTACGTGTTACCTTGAAGGACCGTCGTACTATTTAGTTACTGAATAGTCCTGGCTTAGCTGCTGGCTCTTCTGCGGCGGAGGAAAAAGCCCGCCGCGACGCCTACGGCGAGCAGGTCCATCAGCGCCAGCAGGACGCCGCCGGCATAGGGGGTGAACTTGCATGCCGTGTAGACGGCGGCGCCTAGGACGATGAAGAAGGCCGGCCCGGCGCTGATGCGCAGGAAGCGGCAGGCGCGCTCGCCGACGAAGTGGAACACGGCGGCGCGGCCGAAGATCAGCCCCAGGAAATAGGCGGCCAGCAGCACGATCAGCAGCGGGATGCCGATCAGCAGGAAGCTCAGCAGCAGGAACGCCAGCAGCAGCACCAGGAAGAGCAGCAGCGCGGCCAGCCCCCGCCCCAGGTGGCGCAGCGGCGCGCGCGGCAGCATCCCCGAGGCCTGGGCCACCTGGGCCGGGAAGACGGCCAGGGCCAGCAGGGCCAGGATGAGCCAGAAGAAGATCTTGATGACCTTGAAGAAGGTCATGCCGCCCGACTCGGGCAGGAAGGGTATCAGCGACGCGGTCACCTGGCGCAGGCCCTCGCGCGAGCGGATGTCATAGACGCGGCCGGCGACGCGGCTGTCGCCGGCGCGGCGCAGCCGGCCGCCGAGGACGATCAGGTCGCGGCCGATGACGGCGCCGGGGCCGATCTCCACGTCGGCGGCCACGCAGATGACGTCGCCGCTCACCTCGCCGCCGAGGCGCAGGCTGCCGCCGACCAGGAAGAGCGATTCGTCGAGCCGGCCGCGGATCTCCACCCGGGCTTTGAAGGCGTTGACGGCGGCGGCGCGGGTCTCGCCGGCGGCCACGATAATCTCGCGCGGGGCGGCGGCCGGGAGAATCCCCGTGCTGGCCAGCAGCAAAGCCGCCAGCAGCGCCCGCTTCACGATCTCCTCGCGCGCACGCGCCGCAGCCAGGGGCGCAGCAGCGGGGTGGCCAGCAGCGCGGCCAGGGACAGGAAGGCCAGCGCGGCCACGGCCGTGCCCAGCGGCGTGGGCAGGAGGGCGCGCAGCATGGCGTTCAGGGCCTTGGCCACGGCCTGGGCGCTGTCGTAGACGGAGGCGATGGCGCGGATGGCGCCGGCCAGCCAGCCCGAGGTGCCGTCGGCGGTGAGGCGCAGGGCCTGGACCAGGCTACTGCGCGAGAAGTCGAAGTAGATGTAGATCCAGGTGACCAGGAAGACGAAGCTGGCGGCGATCATGGCCGCGATCGAGGTCCAGCGCGGCAGCGCCGGGAAGAGGCGCTCCATGACCTGGGGCACGATGCGCCCGGGCGCGTCGTGCAGGACCGGCTCGGCCAGGATCGAGTCCAGCAGGCGGAACTGGGCGGCGGCGCGGCGGCAGTCGGCGCACAGGAGAAGGTGGTCGCGCGCCTGCGCCGACTCGATGGCGCCGAGGCTGCCCTCGTTGTAGGCGATCAGGGTTTCGTTAGACAAGCATGCCATCTCGTTCCATCTCCTGTTTCAGGATCTCCTTGGCCTTGAAGATGCGGTTCTTGACGGTGCCCACCGGCAGCGACATGATCTCGGCGATCTCCTCGTATTTCAAGTCCTGGATGTAGCGCAGCAGGATCAGCTCGCGGAACTTCAGCGGGATCTGGTCCACCACCCGCCAGACGTAGTCGCGGGTCTCGGCGCGGGCCAGGGCGCGGAAGCCGTCCTCGCGGCTGACGTTGTCCGACTCCAGCAGGTCGCGCGGGCTGACGCTGTCGTCGTCGAGCGAGTCGACCTGCGCCTGGTGCTTGCGGATGTGGTCGATGACCAGGTTGTAGCAGATGCGGTAGGCCCAGGTGGAGAACTTGTACTCGAAGTTGTACTTGTCCAGGACGGTGTAGATCTTGATGAAAAAATCCTGGGTCAGGTCTATGGCCGTCTCCTCGTTGCGCACCATGCGCACGACGAAGCCGTAGATCCTCCTTTCGTACTTGCGCATCAGCTCCTCGAACGCCTTGCGGTCTCCCCGCAGCACCCGGCGTATCAAAACCTGGTCTTCATCCGTTTCCATCTACGTTTATTGCCTGAAAAAGGTTTTCAAGGCAGGGGATCCTCCACGACCTCGGCGTCGGCAGGGACCTGCAGGGAGAGATCGCCCGCCTGCAGGGCGACGCGGCGCCGGTAGCGCTCCAGCCGGTAGACGGTGGTGACCTGGTCGGCGCCCGACTGCTCGACGCGCCGGGGCAGGAAGTCGGCGCCGACGAACACCTTCAGCTCCTGGCCTTCCTCGCCGCCCGCGCCGGCGTCCAGGCGCAGGCGCACCAGGCGCTGCCCCGGCTCCCAGGAGACGGCGGCGCCCGGCCGCTCGGCCAGCAGCAGCTCCCAGATCAGGCGCTGCTGGCCTTCGCCCACCGTTCCGCGGGTCAGCTGGTTGGCCTCGCGGTCGTAGTACTGGTAGCGGCCGCCCTCCAGGAGGAACAGCTTCGACTCGGGCCGGCGGTACTCCCACTTGACCCGGCTGCGGTCGGCGAAGACGATCTCGCCGCTCTCCTCCATCTCCAGCTCGCCGTCCAGGAACACCTGCTGGACGAAATCGACGCGGAAGGGCTGGCTGTCCAGGATGGCGGCGCGCACGCGGCGCATGAACTCCTCGGCGCCGGGGCTGGCTGCGCCGGCCGGGCGGGACGCCGGCAGCAGCAGCAACAGCAGGGCGAGCAGGGCGGGAGAGCGGCGCGGCCCCATGCCCTCTACACCCGGGCGGAGAGGACGCCCAGGGCCAGGGAGTGGAGCTTGTCGGTGTCGCTCTCGTTGCGCGAGGGGATGAGCACCGGCAGCCGGGCGCCCATCACCACGTGGGCCACGGTGAGCTTCAGGTAGTAGGTGAAGGCCTTGCCGAGCAGGTTGCCGGCCTCGATATTGGGCATGACCATGATCTGCACTCGGCCGGCGACCTCGCTCTGGATGCCCTTGTGGGCGGCCGCCGCCGGGGAGACGGCGATGTCCAGGGCCAGCGGCCCGTAGACCCGGCAGCCCCTGATCTCGCCGCGCTCGTTCATGGCCGTCAGCTCGCGGGCGTGCAGCGTGGCCGGCATCGAGTCCTTGACCGTCTCGATGGCGGCCATGATGCCCACGCGCGGCTCGGCGTAGCCGAGGTTGTGGAAGACGGCCACGGCGTTCTCCACGATCTGCCGCAGCTGCGCCAGGTCGGGGAGTATGTTCAAGCCGCCGTCGCTCAGCCCCAGCAGCTCGCCGCCGGCGCCGGGCGGCAGAGAGGGGTTCTCCGCCACCAGGATGTCGGAGAGCAGGTTCTCGCCGCGCAGCCCCTTTTCCTTGTCCAGGACCGGCTTCATCAGCGCCGCCGTGGGCAGGAAGCCCTTGAGGATGAGCTGCAGCCGGCCCTGGCGCCCCAGCTCCACCACCTTCGCCGCGGCCGCCTCGGGCCCGGCGGCGTCGACGATCTCGTAGTCGGCCGCCCGGCCGCCGTGGCGGGACAGGAATTCGCGGATTTTGGCCGGGTCGCCGCAGAGGATGAAGTCGGCCAGCCCCTGGCGGCGGGCCTCGATCACCGACAGCATGGTGCTGTCGTCCTCCGGGCAGGGGACGCCGGCGGTCACGCCGCGGCGCTCGCGCGCCGCCTGCAGCAGCTGCTGGAAATCGCGGATCATGTCTCCTCCTCGGGCGCGGCTCAGGCCTGGAAGCCGAAGCCGGCCTCGAAGGCCTTCATGTTGAGCTCGAGGAAGCGCGCCGGCACCTTGCGGCGCAGCACCTCCAGCCAGGTCTCCTTGGTGATCTTCATGCGCGAGGCCAGCAGGCCGATCAGCACCACGTTGGAGGCCTTCTCGTTGCCCAGGCGGGTGGCGATGTCGGTGGCTGGGATGACCACCAGCTCGCCGGCGCGCTTTTTGAGCCGCTCCACCACGTCCGCGGGATAGGCCTCGAACCCCGCCGCCACGGGCAGCGGCTTCCACACGAAGTCGTTGACCAGCACGATGCCGCGCGGCGCCAGGAAGCGGGCCTGGCGCAGCGCCTCCAGCTTCTCGAAGGCCAGGATGTAGTCGGTCTCGCCGACGGCCGGCAGCGGCGAGAATACCTCCTCGCCGAAGCGCACGGTGGAGACGACGTCGCCGCCGCGCTGGCTCATGCCGTGCACCTCGCTCTTTTTCACCTGGAAGCCGGCCTGCAGCAGGACGTCGGAGAGCAGGTCGCTGGCGGTCAGGATGCCCTGGCCGCCGACGCCGCAGATCAGGATCGATTGCGTCTTCATTTGCCGCCTCCCTTGGCGTACTGCTCCAGGGTCATGGAGCGGATGTGCAGGCCCTTTTCGTCGGCGTAGGAGATGGCCTTGTAGGGGCAGACCTGGATGCATACGCCGCAGCCGGAGCACAGCGAGGGGTTGATCAGCGACTGGCCGTCGCCGTCGGTGCTGATGGCCGGGCAGCCCAGGCGCAGGCAGGTCTTGCAGCGGGCGCATTTCTGCTTGTCGACCGCGGCCGGCGACCAGCGCGCCTTGCGGTACAGCAGCACGCAGGGGCGGCGCACGACGATCACCGAGGGCTCGGGGCGGGCCATCTCGCGCTTGAGCAGCTCGCGGATGCCCTTGACGTCGTAGCCGTCGATCTCGTAGGCGTGCTCGATGCCCAGGCCGTCGCGCACCAGCCTGAGGATGTCGACCTTGCGCGCCTCCTCGCCCATCAGCGTCCTGCCGGAGCCGGGGTTCTCCTGGTGGCCGGTCATGGCCGTGATCGAGTTGTCCAGGATCACCACCGTCGACTGGCCGCGGTTGTAGATGACGTCGATCAGCCCGGTGATGCCGGAGTGGAAGAAGGTGGAGTCGCCGATCACGGCCACCTGGGGGGTGGATTTCCCCGCCTTCGCCAGCGCCTTCTCGATGCCCAGCTGCACGGTGATGCTGGCGCCCATGTCGACGCAGGTGTCCATGGCGCTCAGCGGCCGCAGCGCCCCCAGGGTGTAGCAGCCGATGTCGCCCTTGGACTGCACCTTGAGGATGCCCAGGTTGTAGAAGAAGGCGGTGTGCGGGCAGCCGGCGCACAGCGAGGGCGGGCGCGCCGGCACGCCGGGCTCGACGCCGGGGTCGGCCGGCTTCTGCCCCAGGCTGACGCGGACGGCGTCCTGCGACATCTCGCCCAGCAGCGGGAAGACGTCCTTGCCCACGATCGTCTTCCCCGGAGCGTGCAGGCGGGCGAAGGTCTCGATGATGGGGTCGTTCTCCTCCAGCACGTAGATCGTGTCGACCAGGGAGGCGAAGCGCTCGAACAGCTGGACCGGGAAGGGGTAGGGCATGGCCAGCTTCAGGAACCAGGCGTCGGGGAAGACCTCGCGGCCGTACTGGTAGGAGACCCCCGAGGCCAGGACGCCGACGCGCTCCCTGCCCTTCTGCAGCACGTTGAAGGGGAAGGTGTCGCTGAACAGGGCCAGCTTCTTCAGCCGCTCCTCGACCGCCACGTGGCGGCGGCGGGCGTTGCCCGGCAGCAGGTTGCGCTTGGCGAAGTCGCTCTTGTACTCGGGGACCGGCGGCGCCTGGCGCTCGCCCAGCTCGACGGCCGAGCGCGAGTGCGAGGTGCGCGTGGTCATGCGGATCATCACCGGCGTGTCGAAGGCTTCGCTGATCTTCACCGCCTCCAGGACCATGTCCTTGGCCTCCTGGGAGTCGGAGGGCTCGAGCACCGGCATCTTGGCGGCGATGGCGTAGTGGCGGTTGTCCTGCTCATTCTGCGAGCTGTGCATGCCAGGATCGTCGGCCGATACGACCACCAGGGCGCCGGTGGCGCCGATGTAGCTGGCCGAGAACAGCGGGTCGGCGGCGACGTTCAGGCCGACGTGCTTCATGGTGACGATGGCGCGGGCGCCGGTGAAGCTGGCTCCCAGCGCCTCTTCCAGGGCCGTCTTTTCGTTGGCCCCCCACTGGGCGTGGATGTCGTCCTGGTAGCGGATGATGTTCTCCAATATCTCGGTGCTCGGGGTGCCGGGGTAGGCGGACGCGAAGGTGATGCCCGCCTCCCAGGCGCCGCGGGCGATCGCCTCGTTGCCCGATAGCAGCTCTTTGGGCATGGAGCCTCCTTTCGTGATCGTTTTGATGTTAGACTTTAGATTATTTCAGGGGATTAGTCAATCCTTAAAACCGAGACAAAACGGGCGAACGAACTCTTTAACTATTCAGCGGCTTGCAGTCCGACGGTCCTTCAAGGTTCCACGTACCACGTACCAAGTACCAAGTTGAAGAAAAAACCATAAGACAAAATTGATTGGATCATGGCACAAAAATCATGATTGAAATAAGACAAGAATTATGGCTTGTCCTTAAACATGAATTATTTTTTAGCTGAAGGGAGGATTCCATGAGCATAGTAAAATTCGAGGAAATTCAATCATGGCAGGAAGCAAGGGGATTGGTCAAGGAGATTTGCTTGAAGTTTGTCGAGTGTAGGGATATTGGATTCAGAGGGCAGATTCAAAGGGCCGGGATCTCCATCATGTCAAACATAGCGAAAGGATTTGAACGGAATTCTAACAAGGAGTTCATCAACTTCCTGTTTATTGCCAGAGGATCCTGCGCCGAAGTGAAAAGCCTGCTTTACTCGGCGTTGGACATCGGTTATATCGATGAGAATTTCTTCAAGTGCATGTTCGGCCGCGTCAATAAAATAGCTGGCCTTCTAAACGGCTTCATCAGCCATCTTAAAGCAATCAATAAGAAGAAATAATCTCTCCCAGATCAATGTCCCTTCACGCTCTTCTTCTAACATGGTACGTGGTACGTGGTACGTGGTACCTTGATGGACCGTCGGACTGCAAGCCGCTGACTAGTTTCCTGGATATTTAGGAATCTTATAATTGTTCGCGTTCTTCTGGTTTTTCTTCTTCAACATGGTACGTGGTACATGGTACGTGGCACCTAGATGGACCGTCGTACTCGAAAGTTGCTGACCAGTTCCGAATGTCTTGAAATTTTTTATTCTCTTTGCTATAAGCAGCTTCTAGAGGTGCCATGATGAAGAACAATAAACTGTGCCCGAAATGCGGCTCGAAGGCCATTGCCCGCAAGCGCGGCTCGCCGGTGCTCAACAGCTGGAGCCGCATCTCCATCAACCTGACCAGCCTCGACGTGTGGATCACGCGCTTCATCTGCACCGACTGCGGCTACATCGAGGAATGGATCGAGAATCCCAGCGACTTGAAGAGATTCAAAGCTCAAGAATAGCTAGAGCATACGTAATTCGTGATTCGTAATTCGTGATTCGTGAAAAAGGGGCATTTTCTACCTATTGCGGCTCCGAATTACGAATTACGCCTTACGAATTACGATAGATCATCGCCTTCCCGTACGCCGTACGCCGTACGCCGTCTGCCGTACGCCGAGATGATGCGGCAAGCGACAAGTTCATCGGTTTGCTGTTGCCGTACGCCGTACGCCGTCTGCCGTACGCCGAGATTATGCTACAATAAGTCCTCATGTCCTATCTAGAAATAATTGATGCACATAAACATAATCTAAAGCACTTGCACCTCAAGCTGCCCAAAAAGCAATTGATCGTGATCTGCGGCGTCTCGGGCTCGGGCAAGTCGACGCTGGCTTACGACACCATCTTCCAGGAGGGGCAGCGCAAGTACCTGGAGTCGCTCTCGGCCTACGCCCGCCAGTACATCAAGTCGCTGGAGCGGCCCGACGTGCAGTCGATCAAGGGCATCGCCCCGACCATCTCCATCGACCAGAAGCACTCCTCCTACTGGTACAACTCCACCGTGGGCACCGTCTCCGAAATCGCCCCCTACCTGCGCCTGCTGTTCGCCAAGCTGGGCCAGGCCCACTGCCCGCGCTGCGGCGACCCCATCCAGCGCTACTCGGCCGAGCGCATCCGCCAGGCGATCCTGGCCCGCTTCGCCGGCTCCCTGGCGCGCATCTACAGCCCGCTGGTGCGCAACCGCCGCGGCAACTACCAGGCCCTGCTCGAGAAGTACCGCAAGCGCGGCTTCCTCAAGGCGCTGGTCGACGGCCGCGAATGCCTGCTGGAGGACCCGCCGGCGCTGGCGCGCAATGCCCGCCACCACATCGCCGTGCAGGTCGACGCCGTCGACGTCGAGAAGGGCGCCGAGGCCCGCCTGGCCGACGCCGTGGCGCTGGCGCTGAACGAGGGCGACGGCGAGATCCTGTTGCGTGCCGGCGGCAAGGAGGCCTTCTTCTCCGACCGCCTGCACTGCCCGCGCTGCGACCTGTCCCTGCCCGAGCCCCAGCCCGGCACCTTCTCGCTCAATTCCCCCGAGGGCGCCTGCCCCGCCTGCCTGGGCAGCGGCCGCCAGGCCGCCCACGCCGATGGGAATCCCGCATGTCCCGAATGCGGCGGCACCGGCTTCCGCCCCGAGGCGCTGGCCTTCCGCTTCCGCGGCCGCGACATCCACGCCCTGGGGGAGATGGAGATCGCCGACCTGCTGGGATTTTTCCGGAACGTGCGCCCCGAGCCGGGCGAGCGCGAGGTGGCCCGCGCCCTGCTGCCGCAGGTCGTGCAGCGCCTGGAGTCCTTCGTCACCCTCAACCTGGGCTACATCGCCCTCAACCGCCGCATCGACACCATCTCCGGCGGCGAGCTGCAGCGCGCCCGCCTGGTCTCGCAGCTGGGCTTCGCCCTCAACGGCATCATCTACGTCCTCGACGAGCCCTCGATCGGCATGCACTTCTCCGAGCAGCTCAACCTGCTGCGCATCCTGCGCCGGCTGTGCGCAATGGGCAACACCCTGGTCGTGGTCGAGCACGACGAGGAGACCATCCGCAGCGCCGACTACATCGTCGACATCGGCCCCGGGGCGGGGGAGCACGGCGGCGAGGTCATGTACGCCGGCCCCATCAGCGGCTTCGCCGCCGCCGGCAAGTCCCTGACCTCGGCGTACGTCTACGGGCGGAAGAGAATTGATCTTCCCGCGGACCGCGGCGCCGCTCCCGACGGCTGGCTCACGGTGCGGGGGATCCGCCTGAACAATCTGGCCGGGATCGACCTCCGCTTGCCGCTGAACCGCCTGACCGTGGTCAGCGGCGTCTCCGGCTCGGGAAAGAGCTCGCTGGTCGTCGACGCCCTGGCTCCCATCCTGCGCCGCGAGCTGGAGGGCACCCAGCCCGAGAACCCGCGCCTGGCCTGGGAGCGCGTGGAGGGGCTGGAGCGGGTGAAGCGCGTGCTGATGGTCAGCCAGTCGGCCATCGGCAAGAACTCGCGCTCCTGCCCGGCCACCTACATCGGCATCATGGCCATGATCCGCGCCCTGTTCGCCGCCCTGCCCGAGGCGCGGGTGCGCGGCTACGGCCAGGCGCGCTTCAGCTACAACGTGCGCGGCGGCCGCTGCGAGGCCTGCGAGGGGCTGGGCGTGCAGAAGCTGCAGATGAGTTTCCTGCCGCAGCTGGAGATCACCTGCCCGGTGTGCGCCGGCGAGCGCTTTAACTCCGAGACGCGCCAGGTGCGCTACAAGGGGCGCTCCATCGCCGACGTCCTCGACCTGACCGCCAGCGAAGCCTATGAGCTGTTCGCCGCCGTGCCGCTGCTGGCCCGGAAGATCCGCATCCTCATCGACGTCGGCCTGGGCTACCTGGAGCTGGGGCAGAGCTCGCAGACCCTCTCGGGCGGGGAGTCGCAGCGCATCAAGCTGACCAAGGAGCTGGCGCGCGGCTCGGGCACGCCCACCGTCTACATCCTGGACGAGCCCACCGTCGGCCTGCACTTCGACGACGTACGCAAGCTGATCGACGTCTTCCGCGCCCTGCTGGCCCGCGGCCACACGGTGGTGGTCATCGAGCACAACCTGGAGATGCTGCGCGTCGCCGACCACGTCATCGACCTGGGCCCGGGCGGCGGCCGCCACGGCGGAAAGATCGTGTACCAGGGAGATGTCGCCGGCCTAGCTAAATACAAGAACTCACTAACAGGTAAGTATTTGAAAAGAAAACTGGGACCGGCGAGCGGTTAAACTTGCATATGCTTCAAGGTTCGACGTTCGAGGTTCGACGTTCGACGTAACGAAGGCCAATTCGC
>JAEAMF010000602.1_pt1 | contig 40495 bp, 37 predicted proteins | sample 8958721 | NCBI WGS metagenome assembly JAEAMF01 (sample SAMN16933255, study PRJNA681124) | bioreactor sludge metagenome | isolation source: anaerobic bioreactor treating anionic surfactant - SDBS | place: India: Bengaluru | collected 2019-02-28 | reverse complement strand
GTGGTGAAGGCCACATCTGCTGCGACGCCTGCTGCGGAAGGTGTCACGGAGTACAAGCCGTGGCCGCAGAGCCTAACTAAATTTCTCACGAAGGAGTTGACGAAGCACTACGGCTTTCGCTACTACGTACTCGATGAGCGCGAATTCTGTGAATACAAAGAAAAGTCGCCGACCTATACCCCACAAGAAATGGCGGGAGATAGAAAGGGCGACACCATTCTCAAGTCTCTTGTGAAGGTAGATTTTCTACGTGCCCAGCGTCATTTGGATGATCCGCAAAGCGGTGGAAACGCTGCACGGGCAGAGAACCTGTCCAGCCGCTTGAGTAGGTTCTACGAGAGAAATCTCGATAAACGAGAGGACGACCACCAAGCGCTGCAGGCCTTAGACATCTCTGAGAAGGAATTGAACTCTCACCTAAAGAATGTCTTCAGCGACACGCTCGAACAGTTGAAAAAGCTTGGCTATCCCGGCGTGAACAACCCCGATATCGTCATCAGGGCCGCCCTGGATCCATCCAAGGTACTGGGCCAAAGCGCGAAGGTGCACTATGTCGTTCCTGGTGGCGGCGATGCCCAACTCCCCGATAGCTACAACGGCTTGGGATTTAAAAATCTTGTCTACATGGTTGTAGAACTGATTGACCTACACGAGCGGTGGAACAACGATAAACATGAACGGCCGCCACTGCATCTCGTGTTTATCGAGGAGCCCGAGGCCCATTTGCACGCCCAAGTCCAACAGGTCTTCGTTCGCAACGTCCTGAGGCTCCTGAAAGAGAACCACGAGCAAGAATCAATCTTTCATACCCAGGTCGTACTCACCACTCATTCACCGCACATCCTTTACGAACGTGGTTTCTCTCCCATTCGCTACTTCCGCCGTGTCAGCGCAGAAATGGAGCATCACACCGATGTTAGGAATCTCTCCCGTTTCAAGACCGGCGAAGAGGAGAAGGAGGCACTCGCGTTTTTACAGCGGTATCTAAAGCTAACGCATTGCGACCTGTTCTTCTCTGATGCCGTCATCCTTGTGGAAGGCAACGTCGAGCGGCTGCTCGTTCCGGCCATGATTGAGTCATGCGCGGAGCGGCTCCGCTCCTCGGCGCTCACTGTCTTGGAAGTAGGGGGAGCGTTTGCGCATCGATTCCGCGAGCTCATCGAGTTCATTGGAATCACAACGCTCGTCATCACAGATTTGGATAGTGTTCTCGTCAAGATGGCTGTAGCAGCCGGGGCGGCTGCCTCCACCGCCGGCCAAGAAGATGAAGAAGATGACCTGAAAGTATTCGAGACGGAAGAAGAGGATGAAGTAGGGGAAGGCAGTCCGGGCGTGGGCATGACGAAGAGCTCAAAGAAGCGCGGGAAGACCTGCGAGGCGCACACGCCAGACGCCGTAACTGCCAATCAAACACTCATCAGTTGGATACCGAAGAAGCGAACTGTTGAGGAGTTATGGGCAGTTAGTGATGCCGAGAAGGTGCATATTCTCGAGGGCGGCAAGGCACATGTGCGCGTGGCTTATCAAACCAAAGTCCAGGTCACTATAGGCAATGTCACTGCGGAGCTTTGCGGACGCACGCTGGAAGAAGCGTTCGGACTGGAGAACGCGGGCTGGTGCCAAGATGAGAAGAATGCGGCGGTGGGCCTCAAACTGCGCAAAGCTGCCAAAACCCCACAGGAACTTGCGAGTGGGTTGCACAAAAGGGTCATCACCAAGAGTTTCGATAAGACTCGTTTTGCCTTGGAGGTCCTAGCCAGTGGACCCTTAAAGGGTTGGAAAGTCCCTGCCTACATTTTTGAAGGCCTGACTTGGCTTGAGTCGATGGTTGCCTATGAGGCTGAGGCTGAAGGGGCCGTGGCCGCTAATGCTGCAGCGATTGCCACCAATGGAGCCATTTCGCACGAAGCAGTCTCAGGAGTTAAAAATGAGCCGGCGCACTAACAGTCCCGATACAGACGCAGACCGAGAACTACTCGACTGTATTACCGCCATACCTCCTAAATCCTTCATCGTGACGGCTGGCGCCGGCTCCGGAAAAACCACGTCGCTCATCAAAGCGCTTGAGCGCGTGATTGAACAGCATGGTGAGAGCATGCTTATGAAACGTCAGAGAGTCGCCTGCATCACCTATACAGAGGTCGCGGCGAACGAAATTAGAGAGGATGTTACGGCTGAAAACCTTGTGCATGTATCAACAATTCACAGCTTCTACTGGACCATCGCAAGCACATTCCAGGCTGACATCAAGGCATGGGTATTGAATGGCCTCCAAAAACAACTTGATGAGCTCGTCAATAAAATTTTCGGTCCGAAGGTTCAGCAGAAGACTAAGGATAAAAACAAGAAGGACCAACTCCGGTACAAGAAATACCTTGAGTCCGCATCCAAGGCGACTTTTTTTCGATATGGCGTCGCCAGCGACTATGAAGACGGAGTGCTAGGACACGAAGACATCCTCAAGCTCTGCAACTACCTGATTCAACACAAACCGCTCTTCAGACGCGTGGTCGCACTCAACTTCCCGTTCATCTTCATCGACGAAAGCCAGGATACGTTCCCGGAAGTTGTCGAGTCGTTCAGGATGGTGGAAGCTCAGATGCGCGACCGTTTCTGCCTTGGCTTCTTTGGCGACCCAATGCAGAAAATCTACCTGCGGGGCGCAGGGAAAATTCGAATCGAAGAGGGGTGGAAGGCCATCACCAAGCCAGAGAACTTCCGGTGCGCACAGAGCATCCTGCGCGTGGCCAACGCTATTCGCAAAGAAGGTGATGGGTTACAACAGGTTCGGGGCCTCCATGAACTCGTTGATGGCGTGCCCCAGCCTATTGAGGGCTCGGCCAGAATCTTCGTGCTACCGAACACGGAGAGTCGCCAAGCCGCACTGAGCCAGCTGTGTGCTTGGAGTGCGGCCGTGAACGGAGACGACGGCTGGCTCAAGCCGGAAGATGCGGTCAAGATTCTTGTCGTCGTTCATCGCATCGCAGCAAAGCGGCTGGGATGGGTGGGAATCTACTCCGCACTCAACGACCAAGCCCCAGCAGCCTTTAAGTTGGGGCTGCTTGACGGAACGTGTTGGCCGGTGCGTCAGCTATTAAGCTTCGTTGTTCCACTGGTCCAGGCGATGGACAGATCGGACGAGTTTGCGGCAATGAACATCTTGCGTGAGCATTGCCCACGCCTCCAACGGGCAGGCGCTGTTGGTGGCAGTATTTCCACAGTTTTAAAGGAAGTCCGAGGCGCAACGCTTGCACTGCGAGGGCTGATTCAAAACCCTGCGGTAACGCTGGAAACTGTCGTTGAGCATCTGCGTGACACCAAGTTGCTGGCACTCGATCCACGAATGGAGCGTGCGCTTGGACTAGGAGCAGGAGGCGAAAATGAGGCTGCGGTCGATGCCGACATCGGTGAGGACGAGACCAGCAGTAGTACCTCCGCCGATTCGTCTGTGGCGAAGCTGTTGCAGTGCCCCGCTGCCGAGCTTCTACCATACGCATTGTATGTGGCAGAGGGCTCACCATTCGCTACTCAGCATGGTGTTAAAGGTGCTCAGTTCGACAGAGTGCTGGTTGTTATGGACGAAGAGGAGAGTGACTACAACCTTTACGATTATGAAAAGGTTTTGAGCGAGAAGCGGGCCAGTGCGGATGACCGCAAGGCATTCGAAACTGGCAATGACAATACATGGAGCCGCACGCTGAGATTGCTATATGTGTGTTGCACTCGAGCTAAGCGCGACCTTGCGCTGGCTTTCTTTGTGTCGGACCCTGAGGCAACAGCAGCTCACATTGTCGCAAGCGGTATTTTCCCCAAAGCATCTGTCATAACTCACGATGTCTTTGACAGTGCTTGACGGTAATCACTTGGAGGATGCGGCATTTACTCTGACCGAATTTAATGGACTAGATGGCCGACATAAGGACTGCAGAAATAGCACAGTTTTAGGAGGCTGGATAGCGATTGGTAGTCGCTTCGCCTCTAATCTTTTTCAAGATGCGCCCAATCGACTGTCGGGTATCAACATGAATCCGCAGCTCAGCCAATAGACGGGATTCTCCACATTCTCCAAACCCCGTTAGCGACCCAAAACCACTCAGAAAGGCCACGCATATCATGCGTGGCCTCCCAGTACGGCACCCCAGTCAATCTGTCCCCCTCACCACCCCGCGCTCACTAACTCCCCCCATCACCCCTTCAAGCGCCTCTTCCTGCGCCTGAATAAACGCAAGCAATTGCCCAGGAGTCACTGGCTCCAAGGCATGCCCCGGATAAGCGCCAATAATCAAACTGGAAATCAGCCCCAACTGATCCTGCACGCGCCGCAGGCTGTTGTACTCGGGCTCGGAAAGTTGAAAGTACAGCATGGCAACTCCTCAATGAGCGCGCTTGGCGACTGGAGCAAAGGAATGCCCACGCGCTAGAAGCACGGGGCCATGCAAAGGACTGGGGGAAGGTTCGGGCATTGACACGCCCGCAAGGAAAGCAGCCATAAGGCCTCCTGTGAGTACGTCCAACTGCTTTCGGGAGTGTGGCGGGACCGCCTGTGAAGGTGTGTTCAGCACCTGGGCGAGATGATACAGCGCTCAGGCACAGCTCCCGCATCCTTGTGTTGCCCGCCCGCCGCCGCTCAGCCCGGCAAGGCTCCGCGCTCAAAGACCCCAGCGCCCTCGGAACGCAAGGAAGGCCCCCACGCAAACGCATAGCCAGACGCCCACCACCAGGGCGACTCCGGCACGGCTTCGGGGTTTGCGGCCCTGGGCCTGCATCCAGGCCTCGGCCTGCTGGCGGCTGTCGGCCAGCACGGCAGGGGGAAGCAGCCGCACGGTGAGCCAGATCAGCGCGGGCAGCAGCAGGACGTCATCCACATAGCCCAGCACGGGGATGAAGTCGGGGATCAGGTCGATGGGGCTCAGGGCGTAGGCGACCACGAAGGCGCCCAAGGCCTTGGCATACCAGGGCGTCTGCGGGCTCTTGCAGGCAAACCACAGGGTGACGCCATCGCGCTTGATGCGTCGTGCCCAGGCCTTCAATCTTTCACTGGCTGTCATGGATATACGAGGTTGTGACCGGGCTGGATGATGGCGGCCGGCTGTTGCCCTTGGGGCTGCGCCGCCAGGCCCGCGCAGCACTCGATGATATGGACCGCCAGCCCGCTGCGCGCGGTTTCCTTGTACCGGGTCTTCATGTCCGTATCGCCACGGCGCCGTGCCTGTGGCCGCAAAGGCCCGCAGCACGGCGGTGCCGGCGGCCTGCGTCCACTGGGGCAAATGGCTGCACTGACTGGCAAAGCCTTGTCACCGCCCTGTTCCTCATTCCAAGACCCATATCGCCTGTGCTCAAGGCATGCATCTCGCATATGAGTCTAGGAATAATCTGAAAATAATCAGTCACCAGCCTTTCTGCTTGACTTCCAGATACCCAAGAAATCAAATAGCCGGACTCCCACAACGGAATTCCCAGGCCATTGATTGACATTGGCCTTGGGAATGATTGCTAACGCGCAATTCCCACTCTCACACCTTGATCGGACCTGATTTCTCACAGGACCGAGGGTAGGCCTGCGTTTGTGATCTTTCTGGCATTTTGCAAATCACCATTTCCTTATTCATTCCATTAACCATTCGCTTGCAGGCTATGGCAACATCCACCGATCTCACCCGCCCGTATATCAGCTATGAAAAGGCCTTCAACAGGCAGATCACCTGCGCCATGGACAGCCAGCAGGTGGACGTGGTGGTACTCACGCCGCAAGAGTTCATAGGCGTCCTGCAAGACAGGTCGCGCAATGACCCGCGCCTGGAGGCCAGCCTGCGCGCCATCCTGGCCCAAAGCGCCTTGGGCAAGTATTGGACGCAGACGGCCAGCCCCAATGCCGGCAAAACCTGGACCATACCTGCCTCCATGCTGGCCAATGACGCGTACCTGTTCACCAGAACGCTGATTGCATTGCGCCTTGCCGGTGCGCGCACCTATGTCAAGGCGACTCCCAAGGGCACCTATATCATCATCACGCGCCGAGCCGGGTTTCGCGGCAATCTGCTGCAGGGCACGCGCTTTCTCACCACCAATCCCCGCATGGTCCAGATGGGTCTGGGCATGCGCGGACTTCAGGGCGTTGCCAGAGGGGGCTTCATCTTGAGCTTGGTTGTGGGTATCGGCGTGGAGACATTGGACTTCATCTTCAACGACGAGAAGACCATGCATGACCTGGTGGGTGGGATTGGCGTGGAGGCGGTCAAGGCAGGGTTAGCGACGATGGTTGGTATAGGCACGGGAATTTTTGTCGCAAGCTTAACCACTATTGCTGTTTTTTCTTTAGGTGCCATGGCCTTAATGGTACTTTTTACCGGGATAGCTTTAAATGGAATCGATAAAAGTTGGGAAATAAAGAAAAATGTTATTACTTCATTAAAAATTTTGACAAACAGCACACCTTCTGGCATATACCGCGTTAATACTGACGCTCTCGTCACAGAACAGTTGAGTGGCAATCATGAAACAACAGAGATCAAAGAAATACCCCAGAACCATCCTAAAAATTTACTATCCCCTATCAATCGCAAAAATTGATTAGTCTTGAAATGGACAAAAGAAATTTAACCGAAATCAGAAGATCACTAATATGGAGTATTCCACTTTTTCTACTGCTTCTAGCAATGTCAATTTGGAGTATTTTCTATTCTCTATGCGAAACCGTAAATGATTTGAATAAACTCGCACCATCAGTAAGAATCACACCATTTGATCCAATTGCGTTGTGTGTGCCAATAATTTCAATCACAGGAATTATCATTGCAATACAAAAAGCAATCCCTTGCATGGAAGAAGCCATAAAAATCCCAACGCGTATTTTTTTATCAGCCATAGCCGCAGGAGTTTTTATTATGTTTTTTTGTCTTTTTGCAATTACGCCTTATCAGTACTATGCTATGCCCAAAATGGGCTATACCCGCTGCAACGTTTTGAAAGACCACCCCACCATATATTTTACGGACTGGGTTAGGAATCCAGATTGGTGTGTGCGTGGCAAAAGCCGGGAATGGGTCAATGAGCAAGCTCGTTTGGAGAAATAAGACAACCGTACTCTTTTTTAACGCAACGGCTGCAGTCATTATATTTACCGAAATTGGCTCAATTTTATTGATCAGAGACCAAGCAGTCTTGCCGTGCAGAAACTGCAGCAAAAATTAGTAACCAGGAATACATAATGCAAGATCGCGTCAAGCAGAACAGAAAAAATATTATTTGGGCTATTCCTTGTGCCATAGTGCTGCTTATTACCGATTTTTACCTTATCCGTGAAATTGTTATACCGGAGACTCTAGATCTCTTTAATCTTTCACCAGTAGTTAGAATAACACCGCTATCTCCAATGATAGGCTCCTTCTGGGCAATCCCATTGACATTGATAGTGGCAGTTATTGCCAACGCAATTCCTTTCAAAAAGCGAACACTTAAAAAGGTGGAATGCATTCTCCTCTCTTCCACTTTCGTCAATATATTCTTTGCCGCTGTCGGATTTTTTGCAATACTACCTTTGCAGTACTACGCCATGCCCAAACTCGGATATACACACTGTAATATTCTAGAAGGCCACTCAAATAAAGATTCTATGGACTGGGTCAAAAACCCAGAATGGTGTGTGCGTGGAAAAAGCCGGGAATGGGTCAAAGAGCAAGCCAGTCTTGCCCAATGACCAGATGATTTTTCCCGGGTAGGAAAAGAGGGGTCGAATGGCCTACCGGCCCAGGAACAGGCGGGTGGCGCGCATGCCCAGGGGCGTCCAGTGCAGGCCCGGTGACATGGCCTGTACCAGCAACTCATGCTGGGCCGCTGGATCGAGCGTGGGGTAGCGCTGCTCGAAGAGCATCAGGTCGGTGTCCAGTTCCTGCGCGCTGCGGCCCGGGTCCGGTCGCGCGCCACGGGATGTGCGCAGGCGCTCGGCCACGCGAAAGCTCATGCGCCGCGCCGGTTTGCCGGGCTCGGCCACGGATTCGAAGGAGGCGCCATCCGCACTGGCCGGCCCACGCAGCCAGTCATGAATGACTTGCAGCTCATAGGGAGAGAAAACACCGAACATCTCTGCCCGCTCGCCCTGCAGCAGCTGCCAGAAGCGGCTTTCCTCCGCAGGCCGGTTGCGTTGTATCCAGCGTGCATGCTCCAGCGCGGCCAGGAAGGCAGGCATGTCCTGCGGACGGGACAGCCAGTCATTGACGCTGCGGCCGGCCACCTTGCAGAAGTCCGAGTGCGCGCCATGCCCGGAAGGCGATTTGCGCGCCAGGATGCGCACCACCTCAGCTTCGATATCGAACGACCTGATCACGTCCAGCGTGCTGGTGCCTGTGTCTGCCAGCCGGGCGCCTGCGCGTACGCGGCGCCAGTATTCGCCGCCATCGTCAATGCGCGGCGCGTTCTCCCAGGCGGCAATGCAGGCGCGCCGGGCATGGCCGGTGTCGGCGTTGTCCACGGTGACATGCAGCGTGAAGTAGTAGGGATCTATTCCCAGTTCATTGAGTTCGTAGGCGGTGATGAGCAGGTGCAGCGGCAATTGCTCATAGCCCAGGTTGAATCCCACGATCTCGGGCAGGAACTGCTGCGCATTCCAGCCCAGCGCCAGCTGTACCAGCCCCTGCCGGTACAGGTCGTCGGGCAGGTCCTCCACGGGATCAAGGCCATACCTGGCCAGCAGTTCCCGGTAGAGCTTGACGTGGTTCTTGTCGGCTATGCCGTCGCCCAGTTCTTCCACATAGGTGGTGACCAGGTCCGACATGCGTGAGTTGCCCGCGTGCGCGCACAGGCCGTAGAGCCAGGAACCGTCCACCAGCTTGGTAGGTGCCACATTGCGCAGGAAGTACAGGGCATGGGCGCGGTTGCCAAAGTAGCGGCGTGCCGCACCCGCCTTGCGCTCTGCCAGGTAGGCCTGGTACTGGGCGTGCACTTTCTCTACATTGGCACGCATCCAGTCGGTCAGGTGCTCCGGGTTGTCCGGCAGGCCATCGGCATCGGCAGAGGTCTCGGCGATCACGCCGTGCAGGAAGTCCGCAGCAGCCTGGCGCTCCTGTTCGGTGGGCAGATGGTTGGCCAGGCGCTCGTAGAGCGGCACATGCAGGAAAGAAGGCTCAAGCGTGCCTGCGCCAGCGGCCAGTTCGGTACGTGGGGGTTCCAGCAGTTCTGTGTTCATGGTGGGGCTTTGGTCCGTAACGCCTTCAGGATGCGGTGTGGCCCTCGGTACAGCCATCGGGCCAACGCCTTCCTGTGCGTCGTAATACGCCTACCCTTGGCGCAGGCGCCCGGGCCGGACCGCCGTCGCCCTGGCCCCCGCGCTCATGGCAGCGGAACAGGAACCGGCCCGGCCTTGCCGGCGAGCATTGGCTGGTACTGGGCGCCGGCCTGTTGGGCGTGGGCTGGGGCCCGGTTATGGACTAGCGCGGCGTCTTGCTGATACTGAGATAAAGCCGGTCTTCCTGTCGCTGCCCGGCCATCGCCTCACGCTGGCGTTCAGCGCGCATCCTGGTGCCCACGCGTACTCCCCCTCCCCACCACCTCAAACCCCATATCCTGCGCGGCCACCGCCACGCCACCGGCCATGCGCGCAATCAGTGCCTCTGCACCCAGGCGGCCGATGGCGGCGCCGTCCACGCGCACGGTGGACAGGGCGGGCCAGGCGTCCAGCGCCAGGGCCTGGTCGCCAAAGCCCAGCACGCCAAATTCCTCTGGCATGCGCAGGCCCAGCGCGTGGGCGTGGGAGAGCACGCCTTGCGCCAGCGCATCGGAGCTGCAGAAGACGGCATCGGCCTCCGGTGCCTGGGCGCGCAGGGCGTTCAGGGCATCACGGCCACGGCCGGATTGGGGGATGGCTTCCGAGAAGACGATTTGCGCAGGAACCGGGGCACCGGCTTCCGCGGCGGCGCGGGTGAAGCCCAGGGCGCGGCGGGCGGCGCGGCTGTCGTCGGCGCGCAGGATGGCCGGGCGCCGGTAGCCGCAGGCGGCGAGGTGACGGAAGGCGGCGCGGCCTGCGTCTTCCTGCGAGAAGCCGACCACCATGTCCAGCGGATGGGGCTGGTAGTCCCAGAGTTCGACCACGGGCACGTCAGCATTGACCAGCAGGCGCCGCGTGCGGGCCGTGTGCTCGGTGCCGGTGAGCACGATGCCGTCCGGGCGGCGGCTGAGCATGGCGGCCAGCCAGGTTTCCTCATGCTCCGGGTCATAGCTGGAGATGCCCAGCGTGGTTTCATAGCGCTGCGCGGCCAGGGTGTGGATGAGCGCATCGAGCATGTCGGAAAACAGCGAGTGCCCCACCGAGGGCACGATGGCCGCCACCAGCCGCGTCTGGCGCGAGGTCAGCCCGCCCGCCAGGGAGTTGGGCACGTAGCCCGATTGCTCCACGGCCTGCGCCACGCGCAGCCGCGTGGCCTCGGCCACCAGTTCAGGCCGGTGCAGCGCGCGCGAGGCGGTGATGGGCGACACGCCGGCAATGCGGGCCAGGTCCTTGAGCGTGGGCGCATTGGCGTTGCGCAGGGTGCGGAGGGTCATGCGAGGCCTTTGCCTGGAATGGCGATGGAGAGGCGGCTTGAGGATGATTGCGCGGTCATGTTAACGATGACGTCCATCAGCACGGTCTGATTGTTTCCCCTCGTACGTCCGAATGGAGAGCGCTGCCTTTGCTTGAAATGATTGCGCAATCATTCAAGAGGAGACCACCATGCGCCCTTCGCTCTCCAACCGCCGCAGCGCCATGGCGCGCCTGCTGGCTGCGGCCCTGGCTCCGGCCTCGATGCTGGCCCCCGCGCACGCCCAGGCCCAGGCCGCCTGGCCGGTCAGGCCGATCACGCTGGTGATTCCCTTCCCTCCCGGTGGCCAGACCGATGTGGTGGGCCGGCTGGTGGGAGAGCGCATGTCGCAGCGCCTGGGTCAGCCCGTGGTGGTGGAGAACCGGCCCGGCGTGAATGGCTCGCTGGCCTCCGAGGCCGTTGCGCGGGCGCGGGCCGATGGCTACACGCTGGTGATTGGCGGGCCGGGCACGCATGCCATCAACCAGCTGGTCAATTCCAACGTGAAGTACGACGCGCGGCGGGATTTCACGCACATTGCCATGCTGGGGCGCGTGCCCATGCTGCTGCTGGCCTCGCCCAGGCTGAAGATCGCTTCGGTGGCCGACGTGGTGGCCCTGGCCCGGGCCAGCCCCGGCACGGTGAATGTGGCGCTGACGGGCATTGGCTCGTCCAGCCATGTGACGACGGAGCTGCTGCGCCAGGCGGCCGGCGTGAGCTTCAACAACGTTCCCTACAAGGGCGATGTGCCCGCCATGACCGATGTGATGGGCGGCCAGGCAGACCTGCTGTTCGTGCCCGCCACCTCGGCCGTGGGCTTTGCGCAGGCGGGCAAGCTGCGTGCGCTGGCCGTGGCAGGCGACCGGCGCCTGGCGGCCCTGCCCGATGTGCCCACCATGGCCGAGGCCGGCCAGCCGCAGGTCGTCAACTATTCATGGACCAGCCTGGCGGGGCCGCCGGGCATGCCGGCCGATGTGGTGGAGCGGCTCAACCAGGCCTGCCAGTCCCTCCTCGCCGACTCCGAGGTGGTGGCCCGCCTGGCCGCCATGAGCAACGAGCCCACGCCGGGCACGCCCGCCCAGGCCGCCAGCTTCATCGCCGCCGAGGTGGCGCGCTGGAGCGAGGTGGTGCGCAAGGGAAACATCCAGGTCCAATGAACAGCTTCAGGAGAGTCCCCATGAGCATGCTGCTCGCCAATACGTTCAAGCGCGCGCTGCGCGAAGGCCGCCCGCAGATCGGCCTGTGGTCCACCATTCCCTCCCCCTTTGTCTGCGAGATGATCGGCGGCGCGGGCTACGACTGGGTGCTGCTCGATACCGAGCACACGCCCACCGACGTGCCGCTGATGCTGGGCCAGCTGCAGGCCGTGGCCGCCGCCCTGCCCGCACCGGGCGCCCTGCCCGTGCATGCCGTGGTGCGGCCCGCCTGCAACGATGCGGTGCTGATCAAGCGCTACCTGGACCTGGGCGCCCAGTCCCTGCTGCTGCCCTTTGTGCAGAACGCGCAGCAAGCGCGGGATGCCCTGCGCGCCATGCGCTATGCACCCCAGGGCATGCGCGGCATGGGCGGTTCCACTCGCGCGGCCAACTTCGGGCGCACGGCCGACTATGTGGCACGTGCGGCCGACGAGCTGTGCCTGCTGGTGCAGGTGGAGACGGCCGAGGCGCTGGAGCAGATCGAGGCGATTGCGGCCGTCGATGGCGTGGACGGCATCTTCATCGGCCCCGCCGACCTGTCGGCCAGCCTGGGCTATCCGGGCCAGGCGCGCCACCCTGTGGTGAACCGGGCCATCGACCAGGCCATCGCCCGCATCCGCGCCTGCGGCAAGGCGCCGGGGATCCTGATGGTGGACGAGGCACGGGCGCGCGAATGCCTGGAGCTGGGCGCGCAGTTCGTGGCCGTGGCGCTGGACACGCTCTTGCTGCGCGACGGGCTGGATGCGGCGGCGGCGCGCTTCAGGAAAGGGCCGCTGGCCGCGAACACGCCAGGGCCCGCATCCACCGCCGGCAGCTACTGAGGAGCCCCACAACCATGACACGTTCCCCCGAATCCCTGCGCAGCGCACGCTGGTTTGCTCCCGATGATTTCCGCTCCTTCGGCCACCGCTCGCGCGTGCTGCAGATGGGCTATGGCTACGAGGACTGGATGGGCAAGCCCGTGATCGCCATCGTCAATACCTGGAGCGATGCCAACCAGTGCCACGCCCATTTCAAACAGCGCGTGGAAGACGTCAAGCGCGGCGTGCTGCAGGCGGGCGGCTTTCCGCTGGAGCTGCCGGCCATCTCGCTGTCGGAAAGCATGGTCAAGCCCACGACCATGGTCTATCGCAACTTCCTGGCCATGGAGACGGAGGAGCTGCTGCGCAGCCACCCGGTGGACGGCGCCGTGCTCATGGGCGGCTGCGACAAGACCACGCCGGGGCTGACCATGGGGGCGATCTCCATGGGCCTTCCCTTCATCTACCTGCCGGCCGGCCCCATGCTGCGCGGCAACTGGAAGGGGCAGGTGCTGGGCTCGGGCTCGGACGCCTTCAAGTTCTGGGACGAACGCCGCGCCGGCCGCCTGGACGAGCAGGCCTGGCGCGAGATGGAAGCCGGCATTGCCCGCAGCCACGGCACCTGCATGACCATGGGCACGGCGGCCACCATGATGGGCATTGCCGAGGCCGTGGGCCTGGCGCTGCCGGGCGCTTCGTCCATTCCGGCCGCCGACGCCAACCACATCCGCATGAGCGCCGAGTGCGGCCGCCGCATCGTGCAGATGGTGTGGGAAGACCTCACGCCCGCCCGCATGCTCACGCGCGCACATTTCGAGAACGGCATTGCCTGCGCCATGGCCATGGGCTGCTCCACCAACGCCATCATTCACCTGATCGCCATGTCGCGGCGCGCGGGCCATCCGGTCAGCCTCGATGACTTCGACGCCTTCAGCCGCCGCGTGCCCGTGATCGCCAACATCCGGCCCAGCGGCGACCGCTACCTGATGGAGGATTTCTTCTATGCAGGCGGCCTGCGCGCCCTGCTGGAACGCATCCGCCCGCATCTGGACACCGGGGCCATGACGGTCAACGGCAAGACCCTGGGCGAGAACATTGCGGGCAGCCAGGTCCACCAGGACGACGTGATCCGCCCCCTGTCCAGCCCTATCTACGCCGAAGGGGCGCTGGCCGTGCTGCGCGGCAACCTGGCGCCGGACGGCGTGGTCATCAAGCCCAGCGCCTGCGCCCCGCACCTGCTGCGCCATACGGGGCGCGCGCTGGTATTCGACGACTACCCCAGCCTCAAGCAGGCCGTGGATGACCCCCATCTCGATGTGAACGGCGAAGACATCCTGGTGCTGCGCAACGCCGGCCCCAAGGGCGCGGGCATGCCCGAATGGGGCATGCTGCCCATTCCCACCAGGCTGCTCAAGCAAGGCGTGAAAGACATGCTGCGCCTGTCCGACGCCCGCATGAGCGGCACCAGCTACGGCGGCTGCCTGCTGCACTGCTCGCCCGAATCCGCCGTGGGCGGGCCGCTGGCCCTGGTGCGCACGGGCGACCGCATCACGGTGGACGTGCCCGCCCGCCGCATCCACCTGGAAGTCAGCGACTCAGAACTCGCCACCCGCCGCGCCGCATGGACGCCCCCGCCCGCGCGCTACGAGCGCGGCTATGGCTGGCTGTTCGGCCGCCATATCCTGCAGGCCAATGAGGGATGCGATTTTGATTTTCTGGAGACGGGCTTTGGGAGGGCTGTTCCGGAGCCGGATATTTTTTGAAGCATGCAAATCAATTCTTTCTTTCAAACTTCCCTATATGATGGAAAGATTTTTTGATCCACATTGCATCAGAATTCTGAAACCATGAAAGCAATTGAAAAGCAATTTTCCCAATGGGTCGACGAAACACTTTCCGGCGATCTGCCAGAAGGAATCGCAGCATTCCACTTCAATCTGTATGACTCGCCCACATCGCACGAGCTCCAGATTGTGGGCTGCCCGACCTACGACCCGCAGGACCCTGACTGGGCGTGCGATGACATATTCATGTCCGACGACCCTCACTTCGAGTTGCCGCACGAAGCCGTGGGAAGCGAGTGGGAGAAGGGACTTGCTGCTGCCAGGAAACTGCTTGGCTCCTACGTGGCCTCGGAAGCGGCAGGAGCCCTTCGGCTGCGCCAGTCGCAAGCGGTGAGCGCCGGTTTTGTGGATGGAGAGCTTCACCTCATCTGGGCGCGAGAGGCGTAATTGATGAATTCAGCTGGCGGGCAATAGATTTCATCCAAAAACTGGCGCCCATGGCCTGCATGCAAGGCAGGCCTGTATATGTATCCGCTTTTGCTGACGGCGCAGTCCTACATTGCCGTTGGTCTTTGTCGTGAATAGTGGCTCTGTTCTCAACAAGGATTGACCCAAAGAAGCCAATGAAATAGCTATATTCGATTGAATATTTCTTGGTCACAATCATTTGTGCAGAAGTATTTTCGATAGCTATTTCCAATAGCGACTCGCCGTTTCCCAGTCCACGCGCACGCAATGCCCCCTGCCCTCCTGGGGCAGCCGCTTCCGTTGCCTTGCACCGCCGTGGACCTCAATCCAGAAGCAGAGGTGGCTGTGGACTTTCTCAGAAGCATCTTTCATCAGGCTCCGGAAATCGCGCTGTTCGCGGCCTTGGCGCTCGGTTACTGGGTGGGCAAGTTCAGGTTCGGGTCGTTCCAGCTGGGGGGCGTGGCGGGGTCGCTGCTGGCGGCGGTGCTGATCAGCCAGGTGGGGGTGACCATCGATTCGGGCATCAAGGCGGTGCTGTTCGCGCTGTTCATCTATGCCGTGGGTTTCGAGAGCGGGCCGCAGTTCTTCCGCTCGCTGGGGCGGCAGTCGGTCAAGGAGATCCTGATGGCCCTGGTGGTGGCCGTGTCGGGGCTGGTCACGGTGGTAGTGATCGCCCGGGTGTTCCATCTGGACAAGGGGCTGGCGGCGGGGCTGGCGGCGGGCGGGCTGACGCAGTCGGCCATCATCGGCACGGCGGGCTCGGCCATCGAGAAGCTGGGGCTGGCGCCCGACGAGGTGCAGCGCATGCAGGCCAATGTGGCCATCGGCTATGCGGTGACCTATATCTTCGGCTCCTTCGGCGCCATCATCATGTGCGTGAACGTGCTGCAGTGGCTGACGGGCCGCAAGATCCGCGAGGACGCGATCCAGGCCGAGCAGGAGCTGCTCAAGGGCGTGCGCGTGTACGGAACCGGCGAGTCACCGGCAGTGCCGGATCTGGTGGGGCGCATTTTCCGCGTGGGACAGGCGGGCCGCACCGTGGCGGAGCTGGAGGCCAGCGCCACCGCCAGCGGCGGCACGGTGACGGTGGAGCGCATACAGCGCAGGAACGCGATGGTGGGCGTGGACGGCAGCCTGGCGCTGGAGGCGGGCGACATCATCTTGCTGGTGGGCCGGCGCGCGGCCGTGGTGGCGCTGGGCGCCTCGGTGGGCGAGGAGCTGCAGGGCGCCGAGGGCATGGACGTGGTGATGGTGCGGCGCGACGTGGCCATCTCCAACAGGCAATACCTGAACCGCAGCGTGAAGGACATCCTGGACAGCCTGTCGCAGGAGTTCAAGCACGGTGTGTATGCGGTGGCGCTGATGCGCGCGGGCACGCCGGTTCCGATTGCGCCGGCCACCATGGTCATGCCGGGCGATGTGGTGACGCTGTTCGGCACGCCGCAGGATGTGCAAAAGGCTGCGCAGTCGGTGGGCCCCATCATCGTTCCCAGCGACAAGACGGACTTTGTCTTCCATGGCCTGGGCATCACGGTGGGCCTGCTGATCGGGCTGCTGGTGCTGCGCCTGGGCTCCATTCCCATCACGCTGGGCAGCGGCGGCGGCGCCCTGCTGGCGGGCCTGCTGTTCGGCTGGTGGCGCAGCCGCAAGCACACCTTCGGCAACATGCCCACGGCCGCCTCCACGCTGCTGCGCGACCTGGGCCTGGCCGGCTTCGTGGCCATGGTGGGCCTGCAGTCGGGCCAGCAGGCCGTGACCACGGTGATGCAGCAGGGCCTGACGCTGTTCCTGCTGGGCGTGGTGGTGACCATCGTGCCGCTGTTGATCGCCATGCTGTTCGGCAAGTACGTGCTGCGCTATGACAACGTGGCCGTGTTCGCGGGCTCGCTGTCGGGGGCGCGCAGCGCCAACCCGGCGTTTGGCGAGATTCTGGACAAGGCCGGCAACTCGATTCCCACGGCACCATTTGCAATCACCTATGCGCTGGCCAATGTGTTCCTCACATTGCTGGGCCCGCTGGTCATCGCCTTTGCCTGATCACCCCTGATCACCCCTGACCGATCCCCAAGGACCACCAAGGACCATCACAAGGAGCTGCGCAATGAGCAAGGATTATCGGAGTCTGGCGAATTTGAGCCCGTTCGAACTCAAGGACGAACTGATCAAGGTGGCCTCGGGCAAGGCCAACCGCCTCATGCTCAATGCGGGGCGCGGCAATCCCAACTTCCTGGCGACCACGCCGCGCCGGGCCTTCTTCCGGCTGGGGCTGTTCGCGGCGGCGGAGTCGGAGCTGTCGTACTCCTACATGACGGTGGGCGTGGGCGGGCTGGCCAAGCTCGACGGCATCGAGGGGCGCTTCGAGCGCTTCATCGCCGAGCACCGCGACCAGGAGGGCGTCAAGTTCCTGGGCAAGTCGCTGAGCTATGTGCGCGACCAACTGGGGCTGGACCCCGCCGCCTTCCTGCACGAGATGGTGGACGGCATCCTGGGCTGCAACTACCCCGTGCCGCCGCGCATGCTCACCGTGAGCGAGCAGATCGTGCGCCAGTACATCGTGCGCGAGATGGCAGGCGGCGCCGTGCCGCCCGAGTCGGTGGACCTGTTCGCGGTCGAGGGCGGCACGGCGGCCATGGCCTATATCTTCGAGAGCCTGCGCATCAGCGGCCTGCTCAAGGCCGGCGACAAGGTGGCCATCGGCATGCCGGTGTTCACGCCGTATATCGAGATTCCCGAACTGGCCCAGTACGACCTCAAGGAAGTGCCCATCCACGCCGACCCCGACAACGGCTGGCAGTACTCCGACGCCGAGCTGGACAAGCTCAAGGACCCGGACGTCAAGATCTTCTTCTGCGTGAACCCCAGCAACCCGCCGTCCGTGAAGATGGACCAGCGCAGCCTGGACCGCGTGCGCGCCATCGTGGCCGAGCAGCGGCCCGACCTGCTGATCCTGACCGACGATGTCTACGGCACCTTTGCCGATGAGTTCCAGTCCCTGTTCTCGGTCTGCCCCCGGAACACGCTGCTGGTGTATTCGTTCTCCAAGTATTTCGGGGCCACGGGCTGGCGCCTGGGCGTGATCGCGGCGCACAAGGACAACGTGTTCGACCATGCGCTGACGCAGTTGCCCGAGTCCGCCAAGAAGGCGCTGGACCACCGCTACCGCTCGCTGCTGCCCGATGTGCGCTCGCTCAAGTTCATCGACCGCCTGGTGGCCGACAGCCGCGTGGTGGCGCTGAACCACACGGCCGGCCTGTCCACGCCGCAGCAGGTGCAGATGGTGCTGTTCTCGCTGTTTGCGCTCATGGATGAAGCGGACGCCTACAAGCAGGCCCTCAAGCAGCTGATCCGCCGCCGCGAGGCCACGCTGTACCGCGAGCTGGGCATGCCCCCGCTGGAAAATCCCAACTCGGTCAACTACTACACGCTGATCGACCTGCAGAACGTGACCTGCCGGCTCTACGGCGAGGCCTTCTCGCAATGGGCCGTGCAGCAGTCGTCCACGGGCGACATGCTGTTCCGCGTGGCCGATGAGACCGGCATCGTGCTGCTGCCAGGCCGTGGCTTCGGGTCCGACCGGCCTTCCGGCCGTGCCTCGCTGGCCAACCTCAACGAGTACGAGTACGCAGCCATAGGCCGCGCCCTGCGCCGGCTGGCCGACGAGCTGTACGAGCAGTACAAGGCGCTGGGCAAGGAGTAGGCCCTGCGCACAAGGCCCGCACGGCTCATCGCCCGCACGGCTCACCGCAGCTGTCGGGCCTTGACCACCAGCAGCGCCCCGGCCATCAGGCCCACACCGGCCAGTTGCACGGCGTCCAGCGCACGCCCGTAGACGGCCCAGTCCAGCACGATGGCCGTCAACGGATAGACGTACTGCAGCACGGCGATGCGGCCCAGCGTGAGGCGGGCCATGCCTGCAAAAAGGATGGCATAGGCCAGGCCGGTGTGCAGCACACCCAGCCCTGCCAGCCAGGCCCAGGATGACGGCGCCTGCGGCCAGCCATGAACCAGCGGCACCCACAGCAGCAGCACGATGCCGACCGTGCATTGCCACCAGGCCAGCGCAAACGGCGTGACCACTTTCTCGGTCTTGGCCAGGATGGTCACGGCTGCATAGCACAGCGAGCCGGCCAGGCACATGAGCAGTCCGGACACATGGTCCGGTCCCCAGGCCGCCGCATCGCCACCCAGCAGCCCCGTGGTCAACACCAGTCCCAGCAACGCCGCCAGCATGGCCACCGCCTGCCGTGGCGCCACGGCCTCGCGCAGCACCAGGGTGCCGAACAGCATGATCCACACCGGCTGGATGTGGAACACGATGGTGGCCACGCCAATGGAGGTCAGCGGTATGGCGGCAAAGAACAGCGCCCAGTTCAGCACCATGAGGACGCCGGTAGCCGCCACCACCGGCCAGCTCCTGCCGCGCACGCGCAACTCGCCCATGCGGCCCGTGGCCAGGCCCCAGGCCAGCAGCGCCAGCGCGCCGAAGGCGCAGCGAAACAGCACGGTGACCAACGGGTGCTGGCGGGCTTCTTCCACAAATATGCCGACGGTGCCCAGCAGCACGCCGCCCGCGATCATCAGCCACTGGCCGCGTGTCTCCTGCGCTGTGGGAGCGGCTTGTGCGGTCGCGGCGGAGGCTAGGGATGCGGCCTGTAAGGAATGGGTTCTGTCTTGCATGGCCACGATCGTCTCGTGGCAGCAAATTCTCGTAAAGCAAATAGTTTGCAGGTTTAGTATTCGATATTCGAATCCATGGAGCATGCCGTGAACCACCCCGACCTGCAGATCGACTGGCTGCGCGCCCTGGTGGCCGTGGTGGATGCGGGCTCGCTCTCGGCTGCCGCGCCGCTGCTGCACCGATCACAGGCCGCCGTGAGCATGCAGATCAAGAAGCTGGAGACCACCCTGGGCCGGCCCGTGCTGCTGCGCGGCCCGCGCCATCTGCAACTGACGCCCGCAGGCGCGGAGCTGCTGGGCTATGCCCGGCGCATGCTGGAGCTGCAGGCCCAGGCGCAGCAGGCGCTGTTCGGCCCCGACCTGTCCGGGCGCGTGCGGCTGGGCGTGCCGGACGACTACGCATCCACCTATCTGACGCCCGTGCTGCGCAGCTTTGCAGGCCGCTACCAGGGCGTGGAGATCGAGCTGACCTGCGAGCAGTCCACCGCACTCATCCCGCAGGTGGTGCGCGGCACGCTGGACCTGGCCCTGGTCTCACGCGACAGGCCCCAGCGCGGGCGCCTGCTGTTCCACGAGCCCCTGGTCTGGGTGGGCGCGCCGCAGCACGAGGTGTGGAGGAAGAATCCCCTGCCGATTGCCGTCTACGAGGCCGCCAGCCTGGCGCGCACGGCCGCGCTGTCCAGCCTGGCGGCCCAGCGGCGCGCGCACCGCGTGGTCTATCACAGCTCCAGCCTTGCCGGCCAGCTGGCCGCCGTGGAAAGCGGCCTGGCCGTGGCGGTGTTCACGCGCTGCAGCGTGCCCCCGCACCTGCAGGTGCTGCAGAACCTGCCGGCCGGCTTCGAGCTGCCGCCGCTGGTGTCCATGGAAGTGTCGGCCCTGCGCAGCAAGGCCTCGCAGGGCTCGGCGGCCGTGGATGCCATGTACGAGCAGTTGATTGCGACGCTGGGCCAAGCACCTCAGGAACTGACCAAGGCCTGACGCCTGGCGAGGTTCGGCAAGCATTCTGCGCACGCATTTCGCTGTATAGCTGCGCTCGCGCGTTCCCATGCGCGAGCAATGGCTGGCCGCAGGGGCTGCGCCGGGCAACCTCCTCAATGCCGCCCACCATTTGGGCTTTGGTGCCATCGTGCTCAGTGGCGAGCGCTGTTTTGACCCGGCCCTGCATTCAGCGCTGGGTTTGCGCGAGGGCGAGCATCTGGCCGGCTTCATCAGCCTGGGCTCCATCACCAGCCAGCCATCCCCGCGCGCAACGGTGGCGCCCTCTTCCATGCGCAGGGCATGGCAGGCGGAGCAGGCAGCAGCGGTCACGGCACAGGCCCTTCTCCAGCCAGACGGCAACCACGACAGCCACGGCAGCCACGGCAGCGATCTTTGAAGCCGCAGCCAGCGCGTGCAGGGTGGCGCACAGGTGGCGCACTGACTGCGCGGGGCGGTTAGAGTTGCGGGGCTGCTGCGCCCTCTTTTCCATCACGGAACAAGCTTTCATGATCATCCGGCCCCGCCCCCACTGGCTGCGCATGCTCTTCGTGCTGCGCGGCTCGGTGCTGCCCGACATCCTGCCCCAGCTGATTGCCGCCACCCTGTTCGCCGTGCTGGTCACGGCCCTGCACGGCCAGCTGTTCGCCTGGAAGGTGCCGCTGAACTTCGTGCCGTTTTCGCTGATCGGGCTGACGCTGGCCATCTTCCTGGGCTTTCGCAACAGCACCAGCTATGCGCGCTATTGGGAGGCGCGCACGCTGTGGGGCACCCTGCTCAACGAGACGCGCTCCCTGGTGCGCCAGGCCCGGACCTTGACCGATGCACCGCAGCACGCCCCGGCCCTGGCCATGGTGCTGGCGGCCTTCGTGCATGCGCTGCGCCACCAGTTGCGCGGCACCGATGCCGCGGCCGAGATGCGCCGCCTGCTGCCCGCCGCCGACTGCGAGCGCCTGGCCACGGCGCGCTTCAAGCCTGCCGTGCTGCTGCTCATGGCCGGCGAATGGCTGCAGGCGCGCCGCCAAGACGGCAGCCTGCAGCCGGTGCTGGTGCCCGCCATGGAGGCGCCGCTGTGCAAGCTGGGCGAGGCACTGGGCGGCTGCGAGCGCATTGCGGGCACGCCCATCCCCTTCACCTACGCAGTGATCATCCACCGCACCATCTACCTGTACTGCCTGCTGCTGCCCTTCGGCCTGGTGGATTCCATCGGCTTCATGACGCCGGTGATCGTGGCCTTCATCGCCTACACCTTCTTCGCGCTGGAGGCGCTGGGCGCCGAGCTGGAGGAGCCCTTCGGCACGGCACCCAATGACCTGGCGCTGGACGCCATGTCGCAGATGATCGAGGCCACGCTGCGCGAGCTGACCGGCGAGGTGCTGCCCCCTGCCCCGCAGCACAAGGATGTGCTGTTCCTGACCTGACCCTGCCTGCCGGCCCGGACAGCGCCAGCGGCACAATCTGCCACCCGCATCACAGAAAAAGGACAAGCGCCATGACGGAGACAAGCAAGGTCAAGGGACCGGCCTCGTATTTCCCTTCCATCGAGAAGACCTACGGCCAGCCGATTGCGCACTGGATGGACCTGCTGCAACAGCAGGACACCCGCAAGCACATGGAACTGGTGGGCTGGCTCAAGGCCCAGCACCAGATGGGGCACGGCCATGCGAATGCGCTGGTGGCCGTGTTCCTGGCGCAGGCCTGACCTGACCTGCAGCCAGCAATCCTCAGCCGATGGCCGTGCCGAAAGCCTGGCGCACGGCGGCACCTGCTTCGTCAAACAGGCGGCGTGATGCCGGCGCCAGCCCCAGCATGTGCATGCAGGCGTGCACCATGCCGGGCAGGCGCACGGCCTGCACCGCCACACCGGCCTGGGCCAGCCGCTGCGCATAGGCTTCGGCCTCGTCGCGCAGCGGGTCGTATTCGCAGCTGATCACCGTGGCTTGGGGCAGGCCTGCCAGGTGTTCGGCGCGCAGCGGAGAGACAAGTTCGTGCCGCCCCGGTGCCGCATCGCCCAGGTACGCGCCATAGCAGTACTCCATGGCCGCACGCGTGAGGTAATGGCCCTCGCCGAACTGCTGGAACGACGGCGAATCCATGGCCGCGTCCAGTGCCGGGTACAGCAGCAGCTGGTGGGCGATGGCCGGTGCGCCCGCCGCTCCCCAGCCTTCTTGCTGCCGCGCCAGCAGGCAGGCAGCGGCCGCGAGGTTGCCGCCCGCGCTGTCTCCGGCCACGCCGATGCGCCTGTTGTCCAGGCCCAGCGCATCGGCCTGTTCAAAGGTCCAGGCAATGGCATCGCAGAAGTCATGCAACGGCACGGGAAAGCGGTGCTCGGGCGCCAGCCGGTAGTCCACCGAGACCACGACGGCGCCCGTTGCCATGGCCAGCGCGCGGCAGGGGTTGTCGTAGACCTCCAGCGAACCCAGGCACCAGCCGCCGCCGTGGGCGAAGACCAGGGCGGGCTGGGGCGTGGGTTTGTCCGAGGCCAGCGGCCGGTAGATGCGCACGCGCAGCGGCGCACCGTCGCGCGCGGGCAGCGTGAAGTCTTCGGTGCGGGCCACGGCCTCGGCCGGGCCATGCAGGGCGCGCAGCCCGGCGTCGGTGGCCTCGCGCAGCGCTGCCAGTGTGGGCTGCGTGGGCGGGGCCACGGCCTGGGTTGCCTGCGCCAGCTCGGCGAGATAGCGCGCAATGTCAGCGTCCAGGCCCATGGTCACAGCGTCCTTTGCAGGAAGGGCAGCAGCTCGGCGATGAAGGGCTCGGCGGCTTCCTCCATGATGAAGTGGCCGCAGCCCGGCACGATCACGCCCGACAGGTCATCGGCATGGCCGCGCAGCGTGGCCAGCGGCGCATCGGCCGTGGCGTGCTCGGCGCCAATGGCCAGCACGGGCATGGCCAGCGGGCGCAGCGCACGCTCGCGGTTCTGGCGGATGGTTTCGGGAATGGCACGGTAGTAGGCAAAGCCGCCGCGCAGGCCACCGGGCGCCGCATAGGCATCGACATAGACGTCCACGGCCACGCGGTCGCGCCGCAGCGACCAGCGGTTGAACATGAATTCCAGGTAGGCGCGCTCGCGCCCCGCGATCAGGGTCTCGGGCAGGTCGGCCAGCTGGTTGAACATGAAGTGCCACAGGAAGATGTTCTGCTCGGGCGGCGCAAAGATGCTGGGCTCGGGCGCCAGGCCAGGGATCACGGCCTCGGTCAGCGCCAGGGACTGCACGGCCTGCGGCTGGTCGCTGGCAAGCGCATAGGCCACCCACATGCCCACGTCGTGGCCGGCGACCTGGTAGCGCTCATGGCCCAGCGCCAGCATGGTGCGGTGCAGGGTCTGCGCGATGGAGCCCGTGTCGTAGCCGGTGTCGGGCCGGTCGGAAAAGCCCGTGCCCGGCGGATCGACGGCAATGGCCTGGAAGCCCTGCGCCGCCAGCGCCTGCATGACATGGCGCCAGGCATACCAGGTCTGGGGCCAGCCCGGGATCAGCAGCACGGGCGCGCCCTGCCCGGCCGTGATGCAGTGGATGCGGCGGCCGTCGATGCGCACGTAGTCGTGCGAGAACCCGCAGGCCTGGTCTTCCTGCTTGCGCAGGGCGTTCGATGTGAAAGCGTTCATTGTTTGCTTCTTTTTGAGGTTCTCTGGCTGCGGGCTTGCTCAGGCGATGCCGAGCATGGCGTTGATCTGGCGCTGGTCCACGGGAGCGCCGGCGAAGTCGTCAAAGATCTTGTCGGTGACGCGGATGATGTGGCGGTTGATGAAGTCCACGCCCTCGCGCGCACCGTCTTCCTGGTCCTTGAGGCAGCACTCCCATTCCAGCGAGGCCCAGCCCTGGTAGTCGTACTGGGCGAACTTGGAGAAGATGGCCTTGAAGTCCACCTGCCCGTCGCCCAGCGAACGGAAGCGCCCTGCCCGCTCCAGCCACGAGGAATAGCCGCCGTAGATGCCCTGGCGCCCGCTGGGCAGGAACTCCGCATCCTTCACATGGAACATGCGGATGTGCTCGCGGTAGATGTCGATGTAGTCGAGGTAGTTGAGCTGCTGCAGCACGAAGTGGCTGGGATCGAACAGGATCTTGCAGCGCGCGTGCTGGCCCACCAGTTCATGGAAGCGCTCGAAGCTGGTGCCGTCGTGCAGGTCTTCGCTGGGGTGGATTTCGTAGCACAGGTTCACGCCCTGCTCGTCGCACGCGTCGAGGATGGGGCGCCAGCGGCGCGCCAGCTCCTCGAAGGCGGTTTCGATCAGGCCGGCCGGGCGCTGCGGGAACGGGAACAGATAGGGCCAGACGAACGAGCCCGAGAACGTGCCCATGTCGCTCAGCCCCATGCGGCGCGATGCACGGGCCGACAGCTTGAGCTGCTCCAGCGCCCACGCCGTGCGTGCGGCCGGATTGCCGCGCAGCGCCTCGGGCGCAAAGCTGTCGCACATGGCGTCGTAGGCCGGGTGCACGGCCACGAGCTGGCCAAAGATGTGCGTGGTCAGCTCGCTGGCCACCAGGCCGTGCGAGGCCAGCATGCCGTTGACATCGTCGCAATAGGTCTGGCTGCTGGCGGCCGTGGCCACGTCGAACAGGCGCTGGTCCCAGGCGGGAATCTGCAGGCCCTTGAAGCCCACGCCGGCTGCCCAGCGTGCGATGTCTTCCAGGGAATTGAACGGTGCCTTGTTGTCGGCGAATTGCGCCAGATGAAGGCTGGGGCCCTTGATGGTCTGCATGTGATTTCCTTGCGTTGAGCTATTGTTTGTTAATTGACAAAGAATAGTATCACGCCAATTCGGCTGCTTTTGCGAAGCCGATGCAAGACAGCATCACGGCGCCGCTAAGATGCCGCCCTGACTGTTGAGAAGGATGAGGAAGATGGCCGGAAGACCCAGGGAATTTGACCGAGACCAGGCGCTGGAGCGCGCCATGCTGGCGTTCTGGCGGCGCGGCTACGAGGGCACGTCCATGGCCGACCTGGTGCAGGCGCTGGGCATTGCGTCAGCGCGCATCTATGCGGCCTTCGGCAGCAAGCAGGACCTGTTCCGCGAGGCCGTGCAGCGCTACGAGGCCGGTGATGGCGGCTTTGCCGACCGCGCCATGGCCCAGGAGCCGCGTGTGCGCGACGCCCTGGCCCGCGTGCTGCGCGATGCCGTGGCCACCTACACGGACGATGCCCATCCGCTGGGCTGCATGGTGGTCACCGCCGCCACCAATTGCGCCGAGGAAAACGAGGCAGTCGCCGCCTGGCTGGCCGAACACCGCCGCCTGCGCACGCAGTCCCTGATCGACCGCCTTCAGCGCGCGCTGGATGAGGGCGAGTTGCGCGCCGGCACCGATGTGCAGGCGCTGGGGGATTTCTATGCCACGCAACTGCACGGCATCTCCGTGCAAGCCCGCGATGGCGTGCCGCGCCAGCGGCTGCTGGCTGCAGTGCAAACCGCCTTGCTGCTGCTGGACACGGCGCTGGAGCCGGCGCTGCAGCCCGCAGCCAAGGCGGGCTGAGCCGTCAGGCGCCGAGCTTTTGCAGTTTTTGCAGCTCGGCGCGCAACTGGATCACGCTGGGCGTGACGATGGGGATGAAGGCCGATTCACGCCAGCGGCGGGCAAAGCCATCGTCCGCATCCAGGCTGTAGGCACGGCCACCGGCCGTCTGCAGCTCCAGCTGCATGGCCTGCTGCACGCAGTCGTGCAGGGCCAGGCGCAGCGCGAAAAGCCGCTCGGGCGCCTCCACGAAATCGCCGGCCTCGACACCGGCCTTGAGTGCCGCCACCGCCTGCTCCAGATGGCTGCGGGTATCGTCCAGCGGCTGCTGCAGCACATGCCCGCCCTGCCCCATGCGCGAGGCGGCCTGCGCACAGGCCGCGCGCGCCAGGCCGATGGACAGGCCGCATTGCATGCCCAGGAAGGCCGGCCGCACACGCGGCAGGAATCCGCCGGCGCGCTCGGCCAGCAGATCGTCTTCGGTGATGGCCACGTTCTTGAGCTGCAGCGCGGCGGTGTTGGTGCCGCGCAGGGCGATCAACTCCAGATCCGGCGAGCGCTCCAGGCCCGGCCGGTCGGACGGCAGGGCCACGATCATGGGCGGCGCGCCGTCGTCACGCGCCACGGCAATGGCGGCCAGAAAGCGCGGCCCGCGCAGGTTGGTGCACCAGGGCACGCTGCCGTTGAGCAGCCAGCCGCCCCCTTCCCGGGCCGTGGCGCGGATGTTGAGTGCCTCCAGCCCGCTGAGGAATTTCATGATGTTGGACAGCCCCGAGGCACCGGCCGCCTCGCCCGCCAGCAGCGCGGGCAGCCAGCGCTCGCGCAGGGCCGCATTGCCGGTGTTCGCCAGCATCTCGATCAGCACGCGCTGGCCCCAGAAGGCAAAGGCGGCGGACATGGAATGCGCGGCCACCTGGGCAATCGCCTCGATGGCATTGCCGGCGCTGCCGCCCTGCCCGCCCAAGGCATCCGCCAAGCCGTGGCCCAGCAGCCCGGCTTCGGCCAGATAGGGCACGACGGCGGCCGTGGCCTCGCCGTTGCCGGCATCCAGCGCCTGGGCACGTGCATCCAGCCATTGGTGGTTGGCGTCGGTCAGCAGGGGGAAATTGGGCATGGGCTCAGGCATGGGGTCGGGCATGGGGCTTGTCATCTTGCGGGTCACCATAAAAAAAGGGACCGCTGTGGGAACAGCGGTCCCTTGCCATCCTAGCGCAGCACACAGGCTGCGCAGATGACGCGGCGCAGGCTCAGTGCGCCGCCACCTTGCCGGGGCGTGTTTCCTCGCGCAGGGCCTTGACCTTGTCGCTCAGGCCGGGCCATGGCTGCAGGCCGTACTGGCTGCGCATGGTGTTGAGCAGCGTGGCGATCTGATCGTCGCTGAGGTTGTGGCGGAAGGCGGGCATGGTGCCCAGCTGCGGGCGTGCCGGTTGCGTGATGCCGTTGAGCACCACATGGATGGCGTTGGTCGGCGAATCGCTGTACAGGTTGGTGTTCAGCGACAGCTGGGGACGCACGCCGAAGCTACTGCCGGCCAGCACGCCGCTGGGGTCGGCGCGGTGGCAGGCCATGCAGGCGCCCTGGTACAGGCGGTAGCCCTGGGCGTCGACCGGCAGCTTGGCAACCTCGGTCTTTTCCTTCACCAGCGCCTGGGCGTCCCCTGCGCCAGCGGCGTCTGCCACGGGCTTGCGGTACGACATCAGGTAGGTGGCCATGGCGTTGATGTCCTCGGCCGACTGGAGGGACAGGCCTTCGATCACGGGCGCCATGGGGCCGGCGGCCACGCCGTGGCGCTCCGAGAAACCGGTCTGCATATAGCGGACCAGGTCTTCTCGCGTCCAGGGCAGCGGAGCCACGGCCTTGTCGTTGAGCGCGGGCGCATCCCAGCCGTCGATGAAGGCGCCGGCCAGGTGGTCGGCACCCTTTTTCTCGGCGCCGAACTGGTTGCGCGGCGAGTGGCAGGCGGCGCAGTGGCCCAGGCCTTCGACCAGGTAGGCGCCGCGAATCCACTCGCCCGACTGGTTGGCCGGCGCGGGCTGCTCGCCCGGCTCCAGGTACAGCGCATTCCACAGAGCCAGCCCACGGCGCACGTTGAACGGGAAGTTCAGCGCGGTCTTGGGTGCCTGGTTGGAGACAGCCGGCTCGGTCATCAGGAAGGCATACAGCGCCTTCATGTCCTCATCGGTCACGCGGGTGAATGCCGTGTACGGGAAGGCGGGGTACAGGTAGTTGCCCTCGCGGTCCACACCATGGCGCATGGCGCGCTCGAAGGCCTCGTACGACCAGCGGCCGATGCCGGTTTCGGCATCGGGCGTGATGTTGGTCGAGTAGATGGTGCCGAAGGGGCTGGGCATGGCCAGGCCGCCTGCGTTGCGCTGGCCGCCCGGTGCCGTGTGGCAGACAGCGCAGTCGCCCATGTGCGCCAGGCGGCGCCCCTGGTTGATCTGCTGCTGGCTGAATTCCTGCACCGGGATCTGCTGCAGGGGCGCGATCTCGCTGCGGCCCGTGGCCAGCCAGAAGGCGGCGCCGGCCACGGCGGCCAGGCCGACCACGCCGAGGGTGATTTTCTTGAGTGTGTGCATGTTCCGGTCCTCCGCTCTCAGTTCTGTGCCTTGTCGGCCGGGGCTGCATCGGCAGCCTTTGCCTTGAGTGCGGCCAGCACGCGTGCCGGGGTGAACGGCACTTCGCGCAGGCGCACGCCGGTGGCGTCGAACACGGCGTTGGAGACAGCGGCGGCGCTGGGCACGGAGGCCGATTCGCCCGCGCCCATGGGGTCTTCGCCGGGGCGCTCGACCAGTTGCACGTCGATCTCGGGCAGTTCGTCAAAGCGCAGGATGGGGTAGCCGCCCCAGTCCAGCGAGGTCACGCCCTTGCTGTCGAAGGTCACGTACTCCTTGAGCACGCGGCTGGTGGACTGGATGATGTTGCCGTGCACCTGGTGGCGCACGCCGGCCGGGTTGACCATCTCGCCGCAGTCATGGGCCACGAAGACCTTGTCCACCTTGATCACGCCGGTCTCGCGGTCCACGGTCACGTCGCAGATCCAGGTGGCCCAGGCCGCGCCGTATCCAGGGAACTTGCTGTGGTAGTAGCGGGCATAGGCAAAGCCGCGGCCCTTGACCAGGCGCTGGTCGGCCGGCGCGGGGTTGCGGTGGGCCGGGCCATCCTGCCAGCCGGCCTGCTTGTGCGCAGCGTGCGTCAGCGCCACGGCGCGCGGGTCCTTCAGGTAGCGCAGGCGGTAGGCCAGCGGGTCTTCACCGGCCAGGTAGGCACATTCGTCGATCCAGCACTCATGGGCAAAGACGTTGGGCAGGGCCGAGACGCCGCGCATCCACGAAGCGCGCACGATGGGCGCCGCATCCTGCGAGACCACGCGCATCTTGGGGTACTCGTACTGCGGGATGGCCGTACGGTCGCCCATCTGCAGCACCTTGGGCTTGTTGGGCACCTTGCCCGTCAGGATCAGGGCCAGGGCAGCCGCGTCGTTGGACGGGTAGCAGGTCTTGAGCTCATAGCCCAGCACGGCATGGTTCTCGTCCAGGCCGCCGCGCACGCGGATCAATTGGCCCGTGCCCTTGGGCTCCCAGGCGGCTTCCTGCTCGCGCATCAGCTGCACGCGCACCGGGCGGCCCACGGCCTGCGACAGCAGCACGGCGTCGGATGCCACGTCGTCCGCGCAATTGCGGCCGTAGCAGCCCGAGGCTTCCAGGCGCGTCACATTGATCTGGTCGGCCGCCATGCCGGTCAGCGTGGCGATGTCCTTGCGCACGTCGTGCGGGTTCTGCGATCCGGTCCAGACCTGGATCTGGCTGGCGGACACCTCGGCCACGGCGCAGGACGGGCCGATGGAGGCATGCAGGTGGTAGGGCCAGACGTAGTCGGCCTCGATCACCTTCTTGGCGCCCGAGAAGGCCTCGTCAATGCCCGCGTCCTCGCGCAGCATGCGGTCGGTCTTCTCGTGCTTGACCAGGGTGTCGTGCATGGCGTTCAGCGACAGGTCGGGCACGCCGGCCCAGTCCTTCCACTTCACCTCCAGCTGGCGCATGGCGGCAATGGCCTGCTCTTCGCGCTCGGCCACGATGCCCACGAAATCGCCCCGCACCACCACCTTGACGATGCCCGGCAGATGCGCCACGGACTGTTCGTTCACCGAAATCAGGCTGCTGCCCAGCGGCGCCGACGCATCGGCACCGCCATAGGGCGGGCGCACCACGCGGCCGTGCAGCATGCCGGGCACGCGCACATCGTGCACATAGGCCAGCGCGCCCAGCACCTTGGCCGGAATGTCCACGCGCTGCACGGACTTGCCGATGTAGTTGAAGCCGCCGGTGCGCAGCGGCACTTCCTTGTCCAGCGCAATGTTCAGGTCCTGGCCCTGGGCCAGTTCGCCGTAGCCGATGCGCCGGCCGCCCTTGGCCACCACCGCGCCCTTGGACGTGGTGAGTGCAGACACGGGCTGCTGCAGCTTCTCGGCAGCCAGGCCCAGCAGCAGCTGGCGCACCTGCGCGGCGGCCTTGCGCATGGGGATGGCATCCACCTGGATGGTGTTGCTGGCAATGGTCGGGCCCTGGTTGGGCGTGCGGCCCGTGTGGCCCAGCACCATGGTGATGCGCTCGAACTCCACATCGAGCTCATCGGCCACCAGCTGCGCCAGCGAGGTACGGATGCCCGTGCCCAGGTCCACGTGGCCGTGGTAGGCCGTGACGCTGCCGTCCGCGCCAATGGCGATGAAGCTGCTCACCCGATCGATGGGGGGAATGGGGAAGGCGCCGGCCACGGCAGGCGCCGTACCCGTGCTTTCAGCCACCAGGCCAGCGGCCGCCACCGAGCTGACCATGACCATGCCGCCCAGCTTGAGCAGGTTGCGGCGCGTCAGTTGAAGGGGGTTGGATGCACTCATGCTGCACCTCCCTGGGCGATCAGCACGCGGGCGCGGGCGGCGGCCCGCATGATTTCCACATGCGTGCCGCAGCGGCACAGGTGACCGGACAGGGCCTGGGTGACTTCCTCGTCGGTGGCCGTGGGCTTGTGGTCGAACAAGGCCACCAGGGCCATGACCATGCCGTTGGTGCAGTAGCCGCACTGGGCGGCCTGCTCGTCAATGAAAGCCTGCTGCACGGGGTGCAGTCGGTAGACAGCCTTGACCGGTGCATCGGCTGCCGGCTTGCCGGCAGGCATCCCCGGCACGGCGGCCGGATGGGCTGCTTCCCAGTCACGCGCCACGCGGGCGTGCTCGGCCTGGGTCGCGTCCTGGGACAGGCCTTCCAGCGTCGTGACCTTCATGCCCTGGACCACGCTCACGGGAACGGAGCAGGAGCGGGCCACCTTGCCGTCGATCAGCACGGCGCATGCGCCGCATTCGCCCAGGCCGCAGCCGAACTTGGGACCGTTGAGCTGCATGTCGTTGCGCAGCACATAAAGCAGCGGCGTCTCCGGGCTGACGCCCTGGATCTCGACCTCTTGTTGGTTGAGAGTGAATTTCATCGTATGCAAACCTTGTGGTTGACAACAGGTGCAAACCATAGGTGCGCACTGAAAAATCAGGCGTCAGGCACGCCGCAGCAGGGCCCGAAAAAGAAAGCCCACCGCTGGCGGGGTGGGCTATTTCACGTGGTTTTTAGAGGCAAGTCGGATGGCTGGCTGCCTGTTGTATGCAAACGATTCTATGCCTCGCACTTGCTCGCCGCTGCCAGCGTGCCGCCATCCCGGCACCCGCACAGACTGCAGATTTCCGTGGCTTTTTATGCACAAGACCAAACTCATCCATCGGAAATATCCACTAAAGCACAGCGCAGCAGGCTGATCAGTGAGCCTGCACCAAGAGCGAAAAGGAGTGCACCACCGCAGTGCACAGGAGGGCAGGACACGCTGCAGCAATTTCCGTCCGGATCTTTCAGCCATGCACGGCCGGGCATAGAGATCGCAGCCCGTCCAGGCGTTCAACGCGTCGGCTCGAAAATCACACCAACCCAGCAAAACACTCGGCTTTTACCTGCATCAAATTCCAGTGAGAACGCTTGAAATTCACGAATGCATCATGCGCAGCGCCTGCAAAACACCTGCTCGTCTGCAGGATCGGCACCACGCAAGGCTGCTGGCTGCCACCCCAAGCATCAGCGGGTGCCCGGTGTGATCTGGATCGTGCCAAGGCCCGAATCCATGGCCACACGCCGCCGGGGAGTCAGCCAATGCACCCACAGCCCCCAAAGCCACCCCAGCGCAAACACGCAGGCCAAGGCCAACATGCCCCAGCGCCCGGCAGACAGCGCGCTGTAAATCCAATACGGCATGCCCCCCAGGCCGAAGAGGCAGGCCCATCGCCGAAGCGCGGCGGAACGGGATTGGGACAGCCAGACGGCAAGGGCTGCGGGGAGTGCGAAGGCGATCTGATCGATGCTCATGACTGCATCATACTGTACAAATAAACAGCATTGCACAGAAAAATCCAGACGCTTGCACAAGGCACGTCGACGGGACGGCCACACCCTCTGATTTGTTCGCATCTCATCTGGCAAGCAGCGTACAGACTGGACTTGAAGGATTCCGAATCCGCACCGGAGTTTGGGTAAAGCGCGGCCCTTGCATCACTCAATCCCAGCACCGCCGGCCATGAACCCGGAGTCACGGCTTATCCAGTTCCGCCCAGCCCGAAAGCGAGGGTGCACAGGATTTTGAAAACCCGCAGAACATACAGCGCCATACTGCGCAACGGCTCTTTACCCAAGGTTTACCTGACAGTTTGAACGCATTCGGGACGGGCAATGGTGGTCATAGGGGGAAATAATCGAAAGCATGCAAACCGGTTCTTAAAAAACAGTTAATATTCGCGCTTCAATCCATGAAAGGCAAACTACCGTGAGCAACACATACAAAGAACTTCTGGCGCAGCGCGAAGCACTTGAGGCCCAGATCCAGACAGCACGCAAGCAAGAAGTCAGTGATGTGATCGCCAAGATTCGCGGTCTGGTTCAGGATTACGGCCTGACAGCCGACGACATTTTCACGGCACGCCGCGCCTCCTCCACCGTGGCTCCCAAGTTCCGCAATCCAGAGACAGGTGACACCTGGACCGGACGCGGCAAGCCGCCCGCCTGGATCAAGGACAAGGATCGCGCCCAGTTCGCCATCTGAAGCCCTGGATAAACGCCTCCATGAAAACAGCCTGCAGTCACTTGCAGGCTTTTTTCATTCTGCCCCCACCTGGAGCGTGCATCTGAATTGGCATGCCTGCACTTCTGCAGGGCGGCATTGCCCAGGCCTGGCCCCGTGCAATCGCGGCAAGCACGCGCACATGCCCTTAGACATGCACTGTGGATGGATGCCGTGGTTCAATCAGTCGGCCTGATCTGCATCTTAAAATTTCTCGCTGTAGAGACCGGCCCCCGACGTTCGGCCTTCCATGACAAAACAGATCTCCGCCCCGGACAGTGCCCCCACCGCACGCCGTCCTGACAAGCTACCGACCGCCTTTGGAACGACACCTGTCGCAGATGCACTCTTGCGGCCCCATCTGCCATTTTCAGGACAGCAGATTCTGTTCATCTCGTCATGCGACGACCAGCACGCCCATCTGCTCCCTTTGCTCAAGGAGTGGGGTCTGGTGACCACGGCATGCCGCCATCCCACCGCGATTCGCCAGGATCGGCTACAGAAGTTCCACGTTGTCGTGCTATGCGGGCCGAAGACCTCATGGAATCCCAAGGACGAAAACCGCCTGGTGGCAGGAGCGGCACGCATCATCGAATGTGAAGCCAGCCATCCCATGCAGCCCAGAGTGATCAATGCCCGCATCATCGCGGTATCCTGGCATTCACCGCAGGGGATTCTTGATGCGCTGACGATGGCGATCCATTCAACGCATCCCAACCCCGACAGCCTCCTGCCGACTGACGAAGTCGTCCATTTCGAGAAAATTGCGCCACCCATCAGAAATGCCTTCCTGGAATCTGCGCGCTCTTCTCTGGCAACCATCAAATCCAGCCCAAACTGCAAAGATGTGCAAAGAGAGCTTCACAACCTGTCTGGCTCACTGAGATTCTTTGATCTGGTCGAGTTGTCAATACGGTGCGCCGACCTGGAAAGCCGCATGGGCCATGATGGGCTGGCATATCACAGACATTCGCTCTCGCTGCTGGAGCTCCAGCTTGAAGCAGTCATCCAGGACATACAGGCACTGAAGGCGGAATGAACATGCATCATTGAGATCTCGATGATGTCACCCACCCACATTCCAAGGCATATTTCATAAGGTCTATGTCTCGCTCTATGCCGAGTTTTTGCATAGCCTTGACTTTTTGCGTGCTGATGGTCTTCTTGCTCCTGTTGAGCTTGGCTGCAATTTCATCAATGCGCAGGCCAGCAGCGTACAACCGCACTACCTCGGACTCCTTGGGGCTCAGCTCGGCAGGCACTCTTCTCTCCCCCTGCACTCCGCCCAACCCGCCCGCACCACCTCTTTCCAGCCGCTCGGCGATGGCTGGCGAAAAATAAACTCCGCCAGTGAATGCCGCGTGGATCGCGGGAACAAGATGCAGCACCGGATCGGCCTTGCTGACAATACTGATGTTCGAGACACGACCCAGAGCCTGCAGTATTGCCGAGTTATCCAGCATGGTCAGGACCACCAGACCCAATTTTGGGAATCTTCTCGATATATATCCGAATAGATGCAGTCCATCTCCATATTGCCCGGTCGGCATGGAGTAATCGGATACAAGCACATCAAAACCTCCCTCTTCCAGCTTTTGAATCAGATCGGTTGAATTTGAAACACTCCCATTCAATGCAATTTCTGACTCACCAGACAATTCATGCCTGACACCTGATATTATCCCAGGATGATCGTCCGCCAACAATACGGATATTTTCAGGTATTTTTTATAGTCCATGGCGCGTAAATATGAATAACCTGACACCAGCCGGCTTTCAACCTTTCTCACAAATCTTTCAGAACGTCCATGAAATTCACGAGCTCCACATCGACCGCTCGAAAATCTCGCGCATTGACAAGAGAAGAAATCCTATCAAGCGCCTGGACTATGTCATTGAACCCTGCCACTGCAAATGCCCCCTTCATGGCATGAATTTCCCTATGCACAGCCACGAGATCTCTTTTTTCCAAGGATTTCTTCAAGGAGATCAAGGATGCTTGTGTTGTTGAGACAAGAATGTCACGGTAGCCAGAAATCTTGCTTGTTCTTGCCGGCAATGCATCCACTTGGCAAACCCCGGACTTACCGATATTTCTATCAATGAATTCCTTAATGCTTTTCAGGGAGGCTGGTTTGACGATGATGTCGGATATGCCGAATTTGGCACATTTATCCCTTTCATGCTTGCCTGCGTTTGCCGTTATTGCCCCCACTCTAATCCCGGGGTAATCCTTACGGATGTGCTGTGCAAGCACATAACCGTTCATGCCGGGCATCTGCAGGTCGGTTAGAACCAGGTCATAGGCCAGCTGTGCCAGCATGCTCAAGGCAGATTCCCCTCCTTCTGCAGAATCGGCCTCATACCCAATGATCCTCAGCTGATCCAGCAACAGCATTCTGTTAACAGGGTGGTCATCCACCACCAGAATCCTTGCCGAGAAATCCTCTCGTTCGTCCTCCGAAAGCAGGACATCGCCATCCTCCCAAGCGACAGCGGATGATGCGGGCTGCGCATGGTATGCGGGCAGCACCAGCTCGAAAATGCTGCCTTTTCCAAGGACACTTGAAAACCGGATCTCCCCTCCCATGAGGTGGGCCATCCGCTGGCACAGCGTCAGCCCAAGTCCGGTTCCTCCAAACTTCGTGGCGATTTCCGAGCCGGCCTGCTTGAACGCATCGAAGATGAACGCATGCTGCGAATGATGAATACCTATTCCAGTATCGGATACCTTGATGTTCAGCTCGCCGGATCTGTCGGATGCATATACCTCTATTTTTCCACTCTTGGTGAACTTCAAGGCATTGCTGAGAAGATTGTTGAGTATTTGCTTGATGCGCTCAGCATCGCCAAGATATCCAGACTTCAGCGAATCATCGATGGTCAGGGAAAATTCAATTTTTGCCTCTGTCACCAAGGGTTTATAGATGGATGCCACCTGCCTGATCACAGACTTGAGATCGAATCCGGCCATCTCGACACTCATCTGACCAGACTCGACCTTCGAGAAATCGAGGACATCATTCAACAGAGACAAAAGAGAATGTGAGGAATTCGAAATGATGTCCAGCCGTGTTTTCTGCTCCATGGACAGAATGCTTCTTCCCAGTATTTCCAGATTCCCCAGTATCGCATTGAGTGGAGTGCGTATCTCGTGGCTCATTACGGCGAGAAAAGATGATTTTTCATGGTTTGCCTCTTCCGCAGCCTTCTTTGCATCCTCCAGGCTTCTTTGGACCTGCTTGTGAGCCGTGATATCGGCAAACCCGCACAACAGCACGTTCCGACCTTGGTATTTTGCCTTCACCATGATCATGGACAGCTCTGCAATGGTTCCATCGTTGGAAATCACCACCTCGCTGGACACGGGCACATAGTCACTTTTCCCGCCACCAAGATATTTCTCCACATAAACTCTGTGGAAATAACCGATCAATAGCTCGCCAGGGACCGGGCCACGCAGTACTGCACTCTCCTTGTATTTGAACATCATGCTGTTCTCCAACAGCATCTTTTTCTCCTTGAAATCAAGAAGACCCAATCCGTAAGGAGCCATGGCAATGATGGTTCGACTCAGCTGCTCGGTATCGAAAACATTCTTTGCCTTTTCATAGATTGGAATAAATACCTTTTCGTAGAAATATATCAAAAAGCACCAGAACAAGACAATGAATATCAACGAAAGAATCAAATATACGAACGATTTTCCCTTTAGAAAAACCGCATCCTTCCACGAAAAAACGTGGAGCAGAATCATGTTCGTATTCGATATCCTCGAGTAGTAATGAAAAAAACCATCCTTGTATACAGCACCATACTTGAACAGAAGATAGCGACTCACCAGGTTGCCTTGGAATTTCGATGATTCAATATCAAAGAAGTCCGCTTTGCTGTAGCCCTCTGGTTCAACACCCAGGGCAACGCTTCCCTGGGAGTCCATGATCAGAAAGGAACTTCTATCCTCACCTTGCTGCATCAGATTCTCAATATGCTGGGTAGGCATGTCACTCACCACGGTGAGAAATGGCTTACCCCTATGGAATGCAGAAACAACAACCTGGAACGACATTTCACCCGTCAGAATACTTTTGGTCGGGGGAAGCCAAATGGGGTGGCGCACTTGTCCGGAATGAAGTGGAACGCCTTTGTCTTTCGGCAGCCCGGCAATCTGTTGCTGAAGCTCCAAGAGCATCCGTTCCCGCTCAGGCTCATCTGGAATCTGAGGCAGGAGAGCACCGATGAACCCGCCATCCGGACTGAAGGCATATACAGATATGGCTCTTCCATCCTGAAGAAAACTCGAGTTTGCCAGGTATGCAAGCTCCTCCAGCATGTCCCTGTATCGCCTGCATGCAGGCTTGTCGCCCTTATCCTCGAGCAAAACCACCGGACTCACACCCGTGATCATAGCGCCCGGCCTGCCAACTCCCGCCGGTTGTGATATATGCGCTTGCCCCCAAAGCAATTCTGATGCGATTATTCCACGCATCATGATGACCTGCTTTGTTTCTATCTCCACCAGAATTCTAGTTCTCTTGTTCTGAAAAATTGACCTTCTTTCCTCCATGAAATCATTGAACTCGAACGATGCCGCAAATAACGCGACAATGATCACAAGGAAAGAAAAGATCAGCCCCCCACCAAAAAGCAGTCTCTTGTTATATCTGGCCAGAAGCAGAAGATCTTCCTTTTCTGCAATTTCTTTTTTATGGATTTCCATCTGGACATCGATATACAGCCATTGCTCAGGCCAATGATCGCCTCATGTAGTCGATAAAATCTTTGCAGGAAAGTGCTCTGGAATACAAGAATCCCTGGGCGACATCGGCATCCATCCTCCTGATCATTCCCAGATCATCAACGTCCTCCACTCCCTCAACAACCACCTGTGCCCGAACATCTTTCGCAAGCGACACCGCTTTGCTCAGCACTCTCTTTGCATGGGCCTGGTTTCTTGCAGCATGCAGCAAAGCCTTGTCAATCTTGATCTGGTTGAAAGGAACGCTAAGCAGGCGCCCTAGGGTTGAGCCGCCCACGCCAAAGTCATCCATTGCGCACTGAAAGCCACTCATTCGTAAATTCGCAATGACACCGCCCAGAGACTTGTCGAGATCATCCGCCCCATCTTCCGTCACCTCAAAACCGATATTTTCAGGGGAGACACCTGCATCCCTGATCACGCGCAATGCCGAATCCATCCACTCCCAGGATGCCGCCAGGGAGGCGGATACATTGATGCTGCAGATGAACTGCCCTGAAGGTGCTGCCGATTTGATGAAAGAGATGGACTGCAGGAGCATTTGGAGAGTGAGCTCATGCATCAATCCATGGTCTCCGATGGCCTTCATGAACGCAGCAGGTGGCAACAGTTCCGTGGCCGAAATAGGCCACCGGGCCAAGGCTTCCGCCCCGATGATCCTGCCCGAGCCTGCATGATGCAAGGGTTGAAAATGGGCAACGATTTCGCCGCTGTGCAAAGCGTTCGTCAACCTTGCCCTCGGGATCGGCAAGATCGTCCTGGGCTGGCCCTCCGTCTTGGTCCGCCCCAGGATACGCAGCAGGAAATCCCCGTTGACCGGCACCTCTCTTGCCATTCTGGAGCGAGATATTGCACAGACGATGTTGAGTGCCAGGCTCCGGGCATAGTCAGCGACCGCATGGAATATTCTTGGTTCGCAGCTGCTGACAAGGATGATGGGAACATCCACTTCAGACAGTGCCAGATCATTGAGGAACCTCATCAGCTTTTCGCCGATGAAATCCATATCCACAAAGGCCGCATCCGCATTGAATTTCTTCAGTTCCGCCAGGAGCTCATCCGTATTGCTGATCCATTGAATGCCGTGAAAAATTCCTTGCTGTTTGCAACATTGCTGTATCCAATATGGGGCCATCGGATCGTTTGTGGCAACTAGCATTCTTTTGCCATGACCGGGACTATTTTCTGGCATCAATCCATCCCATCTCTATTCCATAGCGAATGAGGTCAATGTCCTTGCGGATGCCCAGTTTATTCATGACCGCCACCTTGTGCGTACTGACCGTCTTGATGCTGCGATAGAGTTTTTTCGCTATTTCAGACACTGTCATTCCAGAAATGAAAAGGAGCAGAACTTCCTCTTCACGCTTTGACAGCTCTATCGATGTTCGTACCGCCCCGAGCCATTCGCCGCCAAGCAGTTTGCTTGCGCTCGGCGAAATGAATTGACCATCTGTGTATGCCGCATAGATCGCCGGCACCAGGCTCCCCAAAGAATCTGTTTTATGGACTATCCTGTAGATCCCCTGATTGGCAAGCGACTTGATGATCCCAATATTCTCAATCATGGTCAGCATCACGATCTTGACGCCGGGAAATCGTCGCCGGATGACATTCAGCATGACCAGGCCGTCGCCATAAGTTCCGCCGGGCATTGAATAATCAGTCACCAGCACATCGCATTCGTTCTGCCTGAGAAAATTGATGATTTCCGTGGAGTTTTTCGCTCGACCCACAATCTCTATCTCATTTTTTTCCTCCAAAACACTTTCTATGCCTGCCAGAACTGCCGGATGGTCATCGGCAATCAGTATCCGCAAGACGAAATTTTTCATGACTCAAAAAATTAGCAAGAAGAACATTCCTATTCTAGGCAGTGACGCACTAGGATTTAATTGGATTAATCTGATTTTTCCACTTCAAAATCTAAGATTTGTCTGATTTTTTGGCCCAATTGCTGCGAATTCGGGCGTCAGTCCTAGGGAGCACTCCTAGAATTCAACAGATAGTTGAATCGGTGGTTGAATGCGTTGCAGGCCAAGCATCCGGACCACGCGGGAGTCTGTGGATGAGATGCACGCGTCCGGGCAGGAGCCCGCGACCGATGCCGCAGTGGGGCTGAAGCGACCTCACCCCATGGCCGAGCGCGTGAAGAGACCGCCAAATCCCGGCACAATCCGTGGATGCGAATCCTTCACACCATGCTGCGCGTTGGCAATTTCCAGCGTTCCATCGATTTCTACACACAGGTTCTTGGCATGCAGCTGCTGCGAACCTCAGAGAACCCCGAGTACAAGTACTCGCTGGCCTTCCTGGGCTTCGAGGGCGGCAACCCTGGCCAGGCCGAGATCGAGCTGACCTACAACTGGGGTACGGAGTCCTACGACATGGGCACGGCCTACGGCCATATCGCCATTGGCGTGCCTGATGCCTATGCCGCCTGCGAGAAGATCAAGGCGTCCGGCGGCAACGTGACGCGCGAGGCCGGCCCCGTCAAGGGCGGCACCACGGTGATTGCCTTTGTGACGGATCCGGACGGCTACAAGATAGAACTCATACAGGAGAACTCACGCGCCCATGCCGGCGTGCAGCCAGCTGGCGGCGAGAAGTTCGATCCCCTGCGCAATTCCTGATCCACGCAGCCCCAAAAACAAAGGCCCGGAGCGTTCATCGCTCCGGGCCTTTGTTTTTAG
>JAEAMF010000601.1_pt1 | contig 40620 bp, 34 predicted proteins | sample 8958721 | NCBI WGS metagenome assembly JAEAMF01 (sample SAMN16933255, study PRJNA681124) | bioreactor sludge metagenome | isolation source: anaerobic bioreactor treating anionic surfactant - SDBS | place: India: Bengaluru | collected 2019-02-28 | reverse complement strand
CCGCTCTGCCGATTGAGCTACTGAGGAACCCGAAAGAATTATAACATTCGGAAGAATCAGTGTCAATCGGGTATCGCGGATCCAAAATCTCCCCGGCGTCAGCCTGGCTGTACCGTCGGGGTTGCATTGCTTCTAAACGACAATGCTTGCTTCTTGCTAACGTTTGGCGTCTAATGCCTTGGCTTTCGTCAACCATAATCAATATAAAAGTACTGCGCTCGGCATCCGTCCCCGAAGTCAGCGGCGCCAGTCCTTGAGCAGGGAAGTCGCGACGAAGGCCAGGGCGAAGACCGCGCTGCCGGTGAGGACGATCACGGCGCCGGCGGGCAGGTCGAGGAAATAGGAGAGGAGCAGCCCGGCCAGGACGATGATCTCGGCGACGATGACGGTCCAGCGGTTGAGGGCCCGGAACGAGCGGCAGAACAGGCGGGCGGTCGACACGGGGATGATCAGGAGGGCGCTGACCAGGACGACGCCGAGGATGCGGATGCCCAGCACCAGGGCGCAGGCCAGGGCGACGTAGAGGAGCAGGTCGTAGACCGCGGGCCGGATGCCGGCCATGCACGCCATTTCGCGGTCCAGGGCCAGCAGCGTCAGCTGGCGGCGGCGGAGCGAGAGGAAGGCCAGGATCAGCGCTCCCAGCGCGGCGATCAGCAGCAGGTCGCCGCCGCGGATGGCCAGGATGTTGCCGAACAGGTAGCCGATCAGCTCGGGCTGGTAGCCCGGGCGCAGGCTGATCAGCACCACTCCCAGGGCCATGCCGCTGGTGAACAGGATGCCGATGATCGAGTCGACGGGCAGGCGGCTCTTCCGCTCCAGGAAATAGATCAGGACGGCGAGCAGGGCGCTGAACAGCAGCGCCGCCAGCAGCGGGTCGCGGCGGGTGAGCAGGCCGACGGCGGCGCCTGCCAGGGCGGCGTGGGCGATGCCGTCGCTGAAGAAGGCCATGCGCCGCAGGGTGACGTAGACGCCCAGGCGGGAGAGGAGCAGGCCCAGGAGCAGGCCGGCCAGCAGGGCGCGCTGCATGAAGGGGAGCTGCAGCAGCTCAGCCATGGCCCTCCCGGTGGCCGTGCGCCATGAAGCCCGCGTTGTCCCCGTACAGCCGGCGCAGGACCTCGGGGGTCAGCGCCGTGCACGTCTCGCCGTGCGAGACCAGGTCGCGGTTGATGCAGATGACGCGGTCGGTGAGCTTGTAGACGACGTTCACCTCGTGGGAGACCATGATGACGGTCACGCCGTGCTCACGGTTGAGGCGGCGGATGGTCGAGTAGAAGTCGCCCTGGCCCTCGATGTCAATGCCGCTGGTGGCCTCGTCGAGGAAGAGGATACGCGGACGGTGCAGCAGGGCGTGGGCCAGCAGCACCCGCTGCATCTGCCCGCCCGACAGCTCGCCGATCAGCTTGCCCTTGAATCCGTGCATGTTCACTTCGGACAGGACGCCGTGGACCGGCAGGCGCTCGGGCGTGCGGCAGGTAAGGGCGATGAACTCCTCCACGGTGAGGGGAAAGGTGGGGTCGAAGGCGAAGCGCTGCGGCACGTAGCCCACCTGATGGAGGACCTCGCGCAGCGGCCGCGAGAAGAGGCGGACCTCACCCTCATAGGGGATCAGGCCGAGGATGGCCTTCAGCAGGGTCGTCTTGCCTGAGCCGTTGGGGCCGATCACGGCGACGATGGCCTCCTTCTCGATCGCGAAGCTGACGTCGCGGAGGGCGGTAACCCCGTCGTAGCGGACGGTCAGGCCGCGGACCTCCAGGATGGACGCCATGGTCAGCGGGCCAGCGCCGCGGCGACGGCGCGAACGTCGCGGCGCAGCAGGCCGGCGTACGAGTCGCCGGGCTCGGCGCCACCGATGGGGTCGAGGACGACCAGGCGCAGCCCCAGGTCGCGCAGCACCGGCTCGACGCTGGCGGCGGGCAGCTGCGGCTCGGAAAACAGGACGCGGGCGTGGATGCGGCGGGCGGCGCGGTAGAGCTCCTGCAGGTCGCGCGGGGTCGGCTCGCGGCCGGGCGAGGCCTGGAACACGGCGGCGATCTCCAGGCCGTAGGCGGCGGCGAAGTAGCGCCAGCCGTCATGAAGGACGATCATGCGCTTCTCGCCCAGCCCGGCCAGCATGCCCTTCAGCTCGGCGTGAAGGGCCGTGAACTCCGCGGCGACGGCGCGGCCGTTGGCCCGGTACCCCGCGGCGCGCGCCGGGTCGGCCTTGGCCAGAGCCTCGGCGATCGTCGCGGCCATGGCCGCGCCGTTGGCCGCGCTCAGCCAGTAGTGGGGATCCGAGCCGTCCTGGTGATGGTGGCCGTCCCCATGGCCGTGGCCGTTGGCGGCCATGCGAACGATGCCCGCGTGCAGGGGGACGATGAGGGTGCGCGGCAGGCTCTCGGCCACGCCGTCGATCCAGTCGTCCACGCCGCCGATCTTGAAGATCAGCCGCGCCGGCTGCAGATCGCGCACCTTGCCCGGCGTCAGCTCGAAGGTGTGGGGCGAGGCGCCCGGGGGCAGGACCAGGATGACGCGCACGCCGCCTCCGGCGACGCGGCGGGCGATGTCGGCGGCGGGAAAGATGGTGGCGGCGACGGTCAGGGGCCGGTCGGCGGGGCGCAGCGGCAGGGCGGCCAGCAGGCAGGCCAGGGAAGCGGCGAGGCGGATCTTCATCGTGCCGCCATTGTAGCAGAATCGTCTTTGCGCGACAATTTTGCAGCTCCTCTCGCAAAATTGCACGGAAGAAAGTGATAGTGTTAGTGTTAGTGAAGGCACTCGACCAGATCTGTCCAAAAAACTCGTGACGTGTGACGCGAGACGAGGACCAACCCTAGATCAGCGAGTGATGGAAGCACGTGATTGGGAAAATGCCCTGGATATATGACATAATACGAACGACTTACACTATTCGGGCTTTGCTGACACTGTCACTGAGCTTTTGCTGTTTCTAACACTATCACTAACACTATCACTTTCTTCTGGCCGCGGGTCGGGAGTATAATCGCTTTCACACCCGTCAGAGGAGGCGGACCATGGAAGAGAACGGCGCTGGAGGCGGGCTGCCGCGCAACGTCAAGGTCGTGGCGGCCACCAGCTTCCTCACCGACGTGTCCAGCGAAATGGTGATCAACACCCTGCCCCTGTTCCTGAAGAACGTGCTGGGGGTGAAGACCGCCCTCATCGGCTTGATCGAGGGGGTGGCCGAGTCGACCTCCAGCCTGCTCAAGCTGTTCTCGGGGTGGTTCTCCGACCGGCTGGGCCGGCGCAAGCTCCTGGCCGTGCTCGGCTACGGGATTTCGGCGCTGTCCAAGCCCCTGTTCTACTTTGCCGGCTCCTGGGGAACGGTGGCCGCCGCCCGCTGGGGCGACCGCGTCGGCAAGGGGGTGCGCACCGCGCCGCGCGACGCCCTGGTGGCCGACTCCACGCCGGCGCGGCAGCGCGGCCTGGCCTTCGGCTTCCACCGCGCCGCCGACACGGCCGGCGCCTTCCTGGGGTTGGCGATCGCCCTGGCCCTCGTCTGGTTCCTGCAGCGGGGGGGCGGCGAGCTGCTGGCCGGCACCTTCCGCGTCCTGGTGCTCGCCAGCCTGGTTCCCGCCTTCCTGGCCGTGGCCGTCCTGGCGCTGGGCGCGCGGGAGACGCGGCCAGCCGCGCCGGCCGCCGCCGCGGCGAGGCCGCGCTTCGGTTTCACGGCGCTGGGCAAGGACTTCCGCCGCTTCATCCTCATCGTGGGCGTCTTCGAGCTGGGCAACTCCTCCGACGCCTTCATCATCCTGCGCGCCCAGGAGCGCGGCCTCGCCATCACCGGCATCCTGGCCATGCTCCTGGCCTTCAACTTCGTTTACACCGTCCTCTCGCTGCTGGCCGGCAAGCGCTCGGACCGCATCGGCCGGCGGCGCGTGGTCATGGCCGGCTGGGCGCTCTATGCCCTGACCTACCTGGGACTGGCGGCGGCGCGCAGCGCGGGCCAGATCGTCGCGCTTTATGTACTGTACGGCGCCTACTACGGACTGACCTACGGCACGGCCAAGGCGCTGGTCGCCGACCTGGTCCCGGCCGAGGCGCGGGGAATGGCCTACGGCACCTACAATGCCGTGCTGGGGCTGACCGACCTGCCCGCATCGCTCGCTGCCGGGCTGCTCTGGAGCGGGATCGGCGGCTGGGCCGGGTTCGGGCCCCGCGCTCCGTTCTATTTCGGGGCGATCATGGCCTTCCTGGCGCTGCTCCTGTTCTTTGCCTGGCGGCCGGCGAAGGGGAAGGATGCCTGAGCCGCCGGGGGGCGTTCCAATTTCACCGCGGATGTGCTATCGTGGCGGTCTCTGAATGAAACCAGCGCGCGAATACGGAGGTCGTTCCATGGAGGAGAAGGCGGTCTGGTCCGGAAGCTCGTCGCAGTGGATCAACTTCGGCGCCTATCTGGTCTGCTTCCTCGTTTTCGCCGCCGCCGCTGCGGCGCTGTTCCTGCTCTGGCCCCGGCTGGAGCCCATGGGGCCGGTGGCGCTGGGCGCGGCCTTTGCCGTCGTCCTGGCGCCGCTGGCCTACGCCCTCTACCGCTGGATCGTGGTGCGCTGCCTGCGCTACGAGATCACCAGCGAGAGGATCCGCGTCACCAGCGGCATTCTGTCCAAGCGCACCACCACCCTCGAGCTGTACCGGGTGAAGGACTATACCCTGGAGGCGCCGTTCCTCTACCGCCTGTTCCGGCTCGGCCATATCCGCCTGCAGACCTCCGACCGCTCCAACCCCGAGATGCTGCTGCGGGCGATCCCCGGCGCGCGCAGGCTGGCGGACGAGATCCGCCTGCACGTGGAGAAGCGCCGCGACCTCAAGCGGGTGCGCGAAGTCGACTTCGACGAGGTGAACGACGCCGACCTCAACTGAGCGGTCCGGGGAAGAGGAGGGGAGTAACGTGAAGCGGGTCCTGCGCCTGGCCGTGCTGGAGGGATCCGTCCCTGCGGCCTCCTGCGGCGCCCGGCGCGAGTTCCACGTCTCCCTCGACAGCCGCCGCCGCTACCAGTTCAACCAGGCGCTCTTCTCCCTGTCGGGCAACGTGGTGCTGGCCGATTACCAGGCCGTGCGCGTTTTCGCCCTGAAGATGAACGAAGGCCGCGGCGCGGACGCCGCGGCCAGCCCGGTCCGCGCCGGCGCGTTGAACGCCATGGGGCTGATCGACGAGATCCTGCACCACGTGGCCGCGCTGTACGCCGCCCAGGTCCGCCCCGGCGCCTTCCGCGAGCTGCTGGCCGAACTGGAGAAGAAGGCCGGCGCCGGCGAGGCGCGCCGGGCCCTGCTGCGCTTCTGCCGCGACTTCCCGCCGCTGGACCTCCAGCAGGGGCGCATTTCGCCCGAGGAGTACCTGCTGGGCACGGTCCAGGGCGTCCCCAACCGCGAGGTCGTCCTGGAGGAGATGCTCCTGCTCTGGCTGGCCAATGCCAATCCGGCCTTCGCTCCCTTCCGCGAACTGTTCGCCGACTCCGAGCTGTCCCGTGACACGGCCTATGCGCTGCTGCCCGGCTTGGCGCGGGAGTTCTTCGCCGCGCTGCCGCCCTTCGGCCCCGACGGCCAGAACCTGGTGGACATGCTGCGCAGCCCGGCCCAGGCCTATCCCGATTCCCTCGCCGGCCAGCTGCGCTATATCCGCGAGAAGTGGGGGCTGCTGCTGGGCCGTTTCCTGGAGCGGCTGCTCATCGGCGGCGACCTGATCCGCGAGGACGAAAAGTCGTTCCCGCCCGGCGCGGGCCCGGCTGCGGTGTTCGACCCCGCCCAGGCCGAGCGCCAGGAGCGCCGGGAGGGAGGCGAGGAGGCGGCGGAGCGCTTCAGCCCCGACCGTGAGTGGATGCCGCGCCTGGTGCTGATGGCCAAGACGGTATATGTCTGGCTCGACCAGCTGAGCCGCGCCTATGGCCGCCCCATCGCCACCCTGGACGCCATCCCCGACGAGGAGCTCGACCGCCTGGCCGGCTGGGGCTTCACCGGGCTGTGGCTCATCGGCGTCTGGGAGCGCAGCCCCGCCTCGCGGCGCATCAAGCAGGCCTGCGGCAACCCCGAGGCCATGGCCTCGGCCTACTCCCTGTACCGCTACGAGATCGCCGCCGACCTGGGCGGCGAGGCGGCGCTGGAGAACCTGCGCTCCCGCGCCTGGGCCCGGGGCATCCGCCTGGCGTCCGACATGGTGCCCAACCACATGGGCATCGACTCGCCCTGGGTGATCGAGCACCCGGAGTGGTTCATCTCCCTGGACCACAGCCCCTTCCCCTCCTACCGCTTCAGCGGCGAAGACCTTTCGAACGACCCGCGGGTAGGCATCTACCTGGAAGACCACTACTACGACCGCAGCGACGCCGCCGTGGTCTTCAAGTGGGTCGATCGCCGCAGCGGCCGCGAGCGCTACATTTACCACGGCAACGACGGCACGCGCATGCCCTGGAACGACACGGCGCAGCTGAACTACCTGCGCCCGGACGTGCGCGAGGCGGTCATGCAGGCCATCCTGGGCGTGGCGCGGCTGTTTCCCGTCATCCGCTTCGACGCCGCCATGACCCTGGCGCGGCGCCATTACCAGCGGCTGTGGTACCCGCCGCCCGGCGCCGGCGGCGACATCCCCTCGCGCGCGGGCATGGGCATGACGCCGGAGCAGTTCCGCCAGCTCATGCCCTGGGAGTTCTGGCGCGAGGTGGTCGACCGCATGGCGCGCGAGGCCCCCGACACCCTGCTGCTGGCCGAGGCCTTCTGGCTCATGGAGTCGTATTTCGTGCGCACGCTGGGCATGCACCGCGTCTACAACAGCGCCTTCATGAACTTCCTGAAGATGGAGGAGAACGCCAAGTTCCGCCAGTCGCTGAAGAATGCCCTGGAGTTCAATCCCGAGATCCTCCGCCGCTTCGTCAATTTCATGAACAATCCCGACGAGGATACGGCCTGGGCGCAGTTCGGCGGCGGCGACAAGTACTTCGGCGCCTGCACTCTGCTGGCGGCGCTGCCCGGCCTGCCCATGTTCGGTCACGGCCAGGTCGAGGGCTTCCGCGAGAAGTACGGCATGGAGTACCGCCGCGCCTACCTCGACGAACGCCCGGACGAGGAGTTCGTCCGTTGCCACGAGCGGCGCATCTTTCCGCTGCTGCGGCGGCGGGCGCTGTTCGCCGGCGTGGATCACTTCCGCCTGTACGACTTCTTTGCCGCCGACGGCCGCGTCGACGAGAATGTCATCGCCTTCTCCAGCCTCGAAGGCGACGAGCGCGGACTGGTGGTCTTCCACAACCGCTTCGCCTCCGTTGCCGGCTGGATCCGCGTGTCCGCCGCCTTCGCCGCCGAGGATCCCTTCGGCGGCCCGCGCGTCCTGCGCCAGGAGGAACTGGGCAAGGGGCTGGGGCTGAGCGGCGCCACCGGCCGCTTCGTGGTGTTCCGCGACCTGGCGTCGGGCCTGTCGTACCTGCGCGCCAGCAACGAGGTCTGCGAGAAAGGGCTGTACCTCGAACTGGGCGCCTACCAGGCCCACGCGTTCCTCGATATCCAGGAGAGGAGCGACGGAGCCGACGGCAGGCTGGGGAAGCTGGCCGCCTTTCTCCAGGGGCGCGGCGTGCCCAGCCTGGAGGATGCCGATCGCGAGATGGCGCTCCCGGGGCTGCACGAGGCGCTGCGCGGCCTGTGCCGGCCGGAGATCGCCGGGCGCTTCCTGGACGTGATCGTTCCCAGGGCCGGCGGGGTCGAGGAGACCGCTTTCTGGCTGGAGATCGAGGAACGGGCCGGGCGGATCGGCGCGGCCGTGGCCGCGGCCCGACCCGGAACGGATGCGCGGGCTGTCGCCGAGTCGATCGTCGCCGGGTTGCTCGAGTACCGCGGCTCCGCGCCGCCCGCGCCGGCGGGCGGCGCCGAAGCCGGGGAAAACCGGCCGGAAGGGCCGGATGCGCGCCAAGAGGAACCCAGGGCATGGCGCCCGCTGCTGGCCGCTGGGTTGCGCTCCGTGACCGCGGGCCGGGACGGGATCTGGGACGATCTGCGCCTCGACGCGGCCGTCACAGGGGCGCTGCGCGACCAGGGCATGGCCGAGGACGCCGCCGTTGCCGAGACGCCCATGGCCCGCTTCTTCTGCGAGAGCACCGCAAGGATCGCCGCCTTCGCCGGGGAAGCTCCCGCGGCAGGGGAGGAGGCCGCCAAGGGCATGGCCAAGCTCGTCCTGGCCCTGCTGGAGGAGCCACAGCTGGCGGAGATCCTCAAGGTGAACTCCTTCCAAGGAGAGACATTTTTCAGCATGGAGGAATTCGACGCATTCACGGAGCGGCTGCGGGAGGCCTTGGAATGGGAATTTCGCAGGACTCATGCCCGTGACGGGGCTGCTGCGGATGCAGGCGCAATAAGCGCCATGGAATTGCTGGATTTTATCCCTTCGCTGGCCCGGCAGGCGAAATTCAAGTTCAACATCCTGAAAAGGCTTTTATTGGAATTTTCGGAAGCATAATGATCCCGGGCTGTTGACAAAATGTACTTTTTATATAAAAATAGTGAGTGAGCACTCACTTTGTTAAAAATGAGCGGAAGATTTAACAGATACCTGGAAAAGCGCAAAGCAGAGATCATCACTGCCGTCCTAGGCCTGGTGGACCGGGTCGGCCTGAACGGGGTGACCACCAAGCGCATCGCATCGGAGGTCGGCGTCGCCGAGGGATCCCTCTACAGGTATTTCGGGTCCAAGAACGAGATTTTCCTGCGCATCCTGGAAGTCACCGAACTCCAATTGCAGGAGGAATACGCCGGGATGGATTTGCGCCAGCTCGCCCCCGAGCAAAGGCTCGACAGCCTGTTCCGCTTCCTGGCCTCCTATCTTGATGAATTCCCGGGTCTCTATCGCGTCGCCTTCAGCGATGCCCTGTACGCCGGTGACAGCGATCTTCGCCAGCGCTTCAGGACGACCATCCACGGGCTCAAGGAGAATGCCGAACAGGCCATCCGCGCCGGCGTCGCCGCCGGCCTGTTCCGCCCCGACCTCGACCCCCACACGTCGGCCATCATGTACCTGGGCATGGTCGACACGTCATTCACCCTGTGGAGCATCTTCGAGGAGCGCCGCCGCGCCCTGGATGAAGTGTCCCGGCCGCTTTTCGCCGAATACATGAATTCGCTGCGTCGCAGCGCGGGAACGTCTCCCGCGGCCCCGGCGCCGGATCGTTCCACCTGACACGCCCTATTTCCTCCCTCCCCCCCATAGGGCGGGGCCGGACCGCAAACGGCCCCGCCCTTATAACTTCCCGAACTCAGTAACAAGTGACGCGTGACGCGTAACGCGTGACGAGCAGCAGCATATGGTTCCAAGGGCTTTTTTTCCACTTTTTCTTCCCTCTGTCTTTCCCTCCCTCTTCCCTTTCTCCTCCGTGAAGTTCTTGGTGGCTTTGCGCGTCACGCGTCACGCGTTACGCGTTACGAATGTTCGCGTCAGCCCTTGCTTTCGGGCTCGATCCAGTATAGAATGGCGCTTGCGCCAGGAGAGGTGTCCGAGCGGTTTAAGGAGCACGCTTGGAAAGCGTGTGTACTGGAAACGGTACCGTGGGTTCGAATCCCACCCTCTCCGTTGCCGCCTGTTCCACCGGGGCCGGGGCGGCCCCGGCAAGAGCGTACCAGCGGCCCAGGAGCCCGGCGGTGCGGGCCTGCGAACCTTGTCAGGACCGGAAGGTAGCAGCAATAAGCAGGATCCCGCAGGCGACCGGGGCCTCCTGGGCCCTTATGGAAGAGAGCCAACATGTACCTTGCCTTAGCCCGCAAATACCGGCCGCAGAAATTCGCCGACCTGATCGGCCAGGCTGCCATCTGCAAGACGCTGCAGAACGCCATCGCCATGAACAAGGTCTACCCGGCGCTCATCTTCTCGGGCATGAAGGGGGTGGGCAAGACCTCATCGGCGCGCATCCTGGCCAAGGCGCTGAACTGCGAGAAGGGCCCGGCCGTCGAGCCCTGCAACCAGTGCCCGACCTGCCTGGAGATCACCGAGGACAAGTCGGCCGACTACATGGAGATCGACGGCGCCTCCAACAACGGCGTCAACGAGGTGCGCAGCCTGCGCGAGACGGTCAAGTACAAGCCGCTGAAGAACCGCTTCCGCATCGTCGTCATCGACGAGGTGCACATGCTGTCCAACGCCGCCTGGAACGCCCTGCTCAAGACCGTTGAGGAGCCGCCCGAGCACACCGTCTTCATCATGGCCACCACCGACTTCCACAAGATCCCGGCCACCATCGTTTCGCGCTGCCAGCACTTCGAGTTCAAGCGCATTCCCTTCGAGGTGATCAAGGGCGTCCTGAAGGACATCTGCCAGAAGGAGGGCATCCGCGTCTCCGACTACGCGCTGTACCTCATCGCCCGCTCGGCCGAGGGCAGCCTGCGCGACGCCAAGAAGATCCTCGACCAGGCCATCGCCATCTCCAGCGGCGACGTCAAGGACGACGACGTGGTGGCCATCCTGGGGATCATCGCCGAGGAGACGTTCATCGCCCTGACGCGCGACGTCTTCACCCAGGACCGCCAGGGCATCCTGGCGCACATCAACGAGCTCATCGAGCGCGGCACCGACGTGCGCTTTTTCTACACCGAGTACCTGCGCTTCCTGCGCGACGTGATCGTCATCAAGTCCATTCCCGAGGCGGAGCGGTTGCACAACCTCAATCCCGAGAACGTGCCGGGGATCCGCGAGATGGTCAAGGAGGTCAGCGAGGTCGAGCTGCTGCGCTTCTTCAATGCCGTGAAGGAGCTGGAGCAGACCATGCGCAACACCGAGCATCCCTCCATCATCCTGGAGTACATGTTCCTCAAGCTGAGCTACTTCTCGGCGCTGGTCAGCATCGAGGACTACCTGAAGCGGCTGCGCGACGGCAAGGCCTCCGCCCCGCCGCCCGCCGTCCCGGACCCCGCTGCTGCGGCCGCCCCTGCGGCCTCCGCCCCGCGCCCGGCCGCCGACGCCGGCCCGGCCGGGGAGGGGGAGGCCTGGCTCGCCGAGCTCAAGGTTCGCGTGGAGAAGGAGAAGCCGCGCCTGGCTTCGGCTATCTCCCAGTCGCGCCTGGTCCCGCGCGGCGGCGCGCTGCTCATCGAGGTCGAGCCGCGCCTGGAGAACGCCTGGCGGCTGATGAAGGAGAGCCAGCCCTACCTGGCCGCCCTGGCCCGGGAGCTGGCCGGGCGCGAGATCGCCCTGGAGCTCTCCCAGCGCGAGGACGCGGACGCCGGAAGCCGCCAACGCATCGTCCAGGAGCTCAAAGACGACAAGAAGATCCGCAGCCTCAAGGATCGCATCAAGGGCAGCGTCATCGCCATCGAGACCGTCAAGGGAGGGAAGGATGCCTAAACTGCCGAACATGAGCCAGATGATGGGCATGGCCCAGAGCATGGCCAAGCGCATGGAAGAGGAGATGGACGCGCTGCAGGTCGAGGGCCAGGCCGGCGGCGGCATGGTGACCGTGAGCATGGACGGGCACAAGCGCCTGAAGTCGCTGCGCATCTCCCCCGAGGCGGTCGACCCCGCCGACGTGGAGATGCTCCAGGACCTGGTGCTGGCCGCGGTCAACGACGCCCGCGCCCGGGTGGAGGAGAAGCTGAAGGAAAAGATGGGCGGCCTGGCCGGCATGCCCGGCGGTTTCCCCTTCGGGGCGCTGTAACTCCCGGCGCCTTGCCATGGCCGAGTATACGCCGCCCCTGGCCCGGCTGATCGAGGAGCTGAAGAGGATCCCCGGCATCGGCCGCAAGTCGGCCCAGCGCATCGCCTTCTTCCTGCTGCGCGGCGAACGCCGCCATGCCCTGGCCCTGGCCGACGCCATCGTGCAGGCCCGCGACAAGACCTTCTACTGCTCGCGCTGCAACAACATCACGGCGGTCGATCCCTGCGAGATCTGCGCCGATGCCGGCCGCGACACGGAGAAGATCTGCGTCGTCGAGGAGCCGTTCAACATCCAGGCCATCGAGCGCACCGGGCTCTACCGCGGCCACTATCACGTGCTGCTGGGCAACCTGTCGCCCATCCGCGGCGTCGGCCCCGACGAGCTGCGCATCGCCGGATTGCTGCAGCGCGTGCGCGACGGCCGCTACCGCGAGGTCATCCTGGCCACCAGCCCCACCACCGAGGGCAGCGCCACCGCCCATTATTTGACAGAGGCCCTGCGCCAGTATAAAATCACCATTTCACGGATCGCCCTCGGCCTGCCGGTCGGCGCCGACCTGGATTACGCCGACGAGGTCACGATCGCCAAGGCCATCGAGGGCCGTTCCGAGGTGAAGTAGGAGGTGCGGTTGCCGGGGAGAGAGTGGTGATTTTTTTCCGCCGATGCTATAATTCGCGGGGAAGAGAATAACATGCAAGAAAACTTCATCATTTACAACGAAGAATACGTCCTGATCAAGGAGATTCTTCGCAAACTGAAGGGCAACACCAGCTCCAAGGCCGTCTTCATCACCGATTCCGAGGGCCACTGCATCGCCTCCTCGGGGGAGATGGACGACGTCAACCTCAACTCCATCTCTTCCCTGATTGCCGGCAGCGTCGCCGCCATCAACAGCATCGCCCAGATGCTCAAGATCGAGAACTTCTCCGCCGTGCTCAACGAATCGTCCAAGGAGTGCCTGCACATCTCGCTGATCAACGACCGCACCATGCTGGTGGTCATCTTCGACAACTCCTCCAACCTCGGCCTGGTGCGCTTCCGCGTGCGCAGCGCCCTGGAGGAGCTGGTGAAGGTGTTCCTGACCATCAACAAGAAGCTGAAGTCCGGCGACCAGGCCGCCGGCGGCTCGCCATTCGAAGGGGTGTCCGACGAGGACATCGACCGCATCTTTGGAGACTGACCTTGTCATTCCTGAACTATTCCACGCGGGAAATCAACTTCAAGATCGTCTATTACGGCCCCGGGCTCAGCGGCAAGACCACCAACATCAAGTACATCTACGAAAAGATCAAGAAGGACAACAAGGGCAAGCTGGTCAGCCTGGCCACCGAGACCGAGCGCACCCTGTTCTTCGACTTCTTCCCCCTCGACCTGGGCACCATCAAGGACTACAAGGTGCGCTTCCACCTCTACACCGTCCCCGGGCAGATCTACTACAGCGCCTCGCGCAAGCTCATCCTCAAGGGGGTCGACGGCCTGGTCTTCGTCGCCGACTCGCAGACCGAGCGTTTCGAGGCCAACCTGGAAAGCATCCAGGACATGCTGGAGAACCTGCAGGACTACAAGATCGACTTCGCCACCATCCCTTACGTGCTGCAACTGAACAAGCGCGACCTGCCCAACGTCACCCCGGCCAACGAGCTCATCGCCGCCCTGCGCAAGAAGGACGAGCCGGTGCTGGAGGCGGTGGCCTACAAGGGCGACGGCGTGGTCGAGACCCTGAAGGCCATCTCCAAGCTGATCATGACCGAGGTCAAGAACAAGATCGGCTAGAACTGCGAAGCCAGAGGTTCCACGTCAGGCAATTCCCAGAACTCGGCAGACGGCGTACGGCATACGGTTGACGGAAGAAAAAACCTGAAAGAGCATCGAGATCCCACGTATCTCGTGCCGATTCAGAACCGAAAAACCTCCCAGTCCGTCGAGGTTCCACGTACCACGTACCATGTACCACGTTGAAAGCCATACGGAGAAAAGTGCTTTAACATGGAACGTGGTACATGGAACGTGGAACCTTGAAGGGCCGTCGTACTGAAAGCCCCTGACTAGTTTTGATTTGCGTATTCCGGCCGTGCGCCGCCCTGTCAGGGTGTCATGATGGCGTTTTCGCTGCCGCCCTTCCAGCCGGCGACCACCTGACCCAGGCGCTTGACGCCCTCCTCGATCTCGGCATGGCTGGAGTAGGAAAAGTTCATGCGGAAGGAGTTGCGGCCGCCGCCGTCGGGGTAGAAGGCCGTGCCCACGACGTAGGCCACCTGCTTCTCGATGGCGCTGTGGAACATCTCGCCGGCGTCCATGTCCTCGGGCAGGGTCACCCACAGGAAGAGGCCGCCCTGGGGCTGGGTCCACTTGAGGCCGGGGAGCTTGGGCATGTACTTGGCCAGCATGGCCAGCATGAAATCGCGCTTTTCGCGGTAGGCCTTGATGATGATGTCGATCTGCTTGTGCAGCAGGCCGCGGTTCAGGTACTCGAAGAGGATGGCCTGGTTGAATGGCGGGGAGCACAAGTCGACCGACTGCTTGGCCGTGACCGCCTTCTGGATCAGCTCGTTGGGGCCGGCCATCCAGCCCAGGCGGAAGCCGGGCAGCAGGATCTTGCTGAAGGTGTAGAGGCCGAGTACGCGCTCGGAGTTCATGCCCAGCAGCGACGGCTCGGTCTTGCCCTCGAAGCGCAGCTGGCGGTAAGGGGAATCCTCGACGATGACCAGGTCGTACTTGTCGGCGATGCGCAGCAGCTCCTTGCGCCGCTTGAGGGTCATGGTGATGCCCGAGGGGTTCTGGAAATCGGGGATCTCGTAGATGAACTTCGGCTTGAGCCCCTTGGCGCCGAGCTTGTCGATCTCGGCCTCAAGCAGGGCCGTCTGCGTCCCCTCGTCGTCCTGCTCGATGCCGATCATCCTCGCCCCGTAGGTGTTGAAGGCCTGGATGGCGCCGACGTAAGTGGGGCGGCTGGTCATGACCACGTCGCCCGGATCAATGAAGATCTTGCCGGTCAGGTCCAGCCCCTGCTGCGACGAGGTGACGATCAGCAGGTTGTTGCTGGTGACGTTCACCCCATCCTTCTGCATCATCTTCGCCAGTTCCTCGCGCAGGCGGGTGTCGCCCTCGGTCGGGCCGTACTGCAGGGCGGTCTTGCCCTCGCGCTCCATGACGATGCGCGACATTTCCTTGATCTCTTCGACCGGGAACAGGTCGGGGGCGGGCAGGCCGCCGGCGAAGGAGATGATCCCCGGCTTGGCGGTGAGCTTGAGCAGCTCGCGGATCTCGGAGCGCTTCATGGCCTTGGCGTTATGGGAAAAGAACGGTTCGTAGTTGATCATGGCATCCTCCTTTAAGATGCGGCATATCGTTAAAGGGTAGATCCATTTATAGCCCATCGCGGAAGAATTTGCAAGCGGTCGCGAGGACGGCGTACGGCATACGGCTGACGGCATACGGCAACAGCCACGAAACAAACTTTTCCTTAATATCCTGGCTTCATTCCATTGCCACGGTTCAAGAATAGGATTCGTGAGAATGACTCACACATGCCAATGCATACTGGCCGCGCGATCTTCTTTTCACCGTCGGCTGTATACCGCCTGCCATTAGCCGAGTTGAGTACGTTTCTTTGCGCGGTACATGGTGCATGGAACCTCGATGCTATGTTAGGGAATTTTCTTCCGTATGCCGTACGCCGTCCGCCCTACGCCGAGCACTGTCCGAGATTCGGGAAATCTGTTATATTCCCTCCCATGCCGCTGCTGCTGGCCACGTCGCTGATCTGGGCCTTCTCGTTCGGGCTGGTGAAGCGCCACCTGGCGGGCGTGGATGCCGCCTTCGTGGCCTTCGCCCGCCTGGCGCTGGCCCTGCTTCTGTTCCTGCCCCTGTGGCGGCCGCGCCGCGTCCCGGCCGCGGCGGCTCTGCGGTTGCTGGTGATCGGCGCCCTGCAATTCGGGATGATGTACGTCTTCTACATCGAGTCGTTCCGCTTCCTGGCCGCCCATCAGGTGGCCCTGTTCACGGTCTTCACTCCGCTGTACGTGGCGGCCGGCGACGACCTGCGCGAGCGGAGCTTCCGGCCGCTTCACTTCTGGACGGCGCTCCTGGCCGTCGCCGGCACGGCGGTGATCGTCTACCGCGGATGGGGGAGCGCCGGCCTGCTGGCCGGCTTCCTGCTCGTCCAGGCCTCGAACGCCTGCTTCGCCGCCGGCCAGGTCTGGTACCGTCGCCTTCCCGGCGCGGGCGAGTGGGGCGACCGCCGCGACTTCGCCTGGCTCTACCTGGGGGGCGCGGCCGCCTCCGTCCTGGCCTGGTACGTGCGCTCCGGGGCGGCAGTCCCGCGCCTGGACGCCGGCCAGGCGGGGGTTCTGCTTTACCTGGGGCTGCTGGCCTCAGGCGTCGGTTTCTTCCTGTGGAACGTCGGCTCGGCCCGGGTGTCGGCCGGCACGCTGGCGGTCATGAACAACCTCAAGGTGCCCCTGGCGGTGGCGGTCTCGCTGGTTGTCTTCGCCGAGCACGCCGACTTGGCGCGCCTGGCCGTCGGCGCGGCGGCCATTTTCATCGCCTTGTACCTGAACGCCGATAAAAGAAAGCCTAAGTGTTCGTGTTAGTGTTTGTGTTAGCAGCGGCCATTTCCGTTCTGTCAACTGAGAGGGCTTTTACTAACACTAACACAAACACAAACACAAAGAGATCGGCAAAATTCGTTCCAAAATAGAACTTTATTGGTTAAAAAATAGTATAATAGCTCTTTCGGAAGCCGCAAAAGCCAAGGAGAGCCATAATGAAACGAGGCGCACTGATCGCCCTGCTCGTGATCGTCGTCATCCTGCTGGGCCTGTTCATCCTGGGCGGGTTCATCTATTTGCAGTTCACCCAGGAGCCCTACGTGCCCCAGAAGGCGTACCTCAAGATCGAGCTGAGCGGCACCATCCATGAGACCGCTCCGGCCCGGCTCCTCTCCATGGGCGGCGGCGAGCCGACCATCCATGACCTGTGGTACAACCTGGAGCGGGCCGCCCGCGACCCGCGCATCCGCGGCGTCCTGGTGCGCATCGGCTACCTGGACTGCGGCTTCGCCAAGGTTGAGGAGATCGGCCGCCTGCTGAAGCGCTTCGCCGACGCCAAGAAACCGGTGACGGCCTTCATCGTCGACGGCGGGCTGAAGGAGTGCTACCTGGCCTCCTTCGCCGACAAGGCCGTGATGTTCAAGGGCGGCGCCCTCTCGGTCAGCGGCATCGGCGCCGAGGCCGTGTTCCTCAAGAATACCCTTTCCAAGCTGGGCGTGCAGGCCGACATGTTCCACATCGGCGACTACAAGACCGCCAGCAACACCTTCACCGAGGAACGCATGACCCCGGCCCACCGCGAATCCACCCAGGCGCTCATCGACGACCTGTACCAGGCGGTGATCGATGGCCTGGCCGCCAACCGCAAGCTGGACGCGGCGAAGGTCCGCGACCTCGTCGACCGCTCGCCCCTGCCCCAGGAGGAATACGTCAAGGCCGGGCTGGTCGACTCGCTGGGCTACGAGGATGACCTGTTCAAGCTGATGCCCGCCACCCTCCCCGAGGTAACCTTCCGCACCTACGCCAAGACCCGCTCGCCGCTGCCGTTCAGCGGCAGCAAGAAGATCGCCGTCATCTTCGCAGCGGGCGAGATCAACCTGGGGCGCAGCGGCGGCAGCTCACTGTTCGGCGGCGAGGTCCTGGGCGCCGACACGCTGGCCGAGCAGCTGCGCAGCGCGCGCAACAATTCGGCGGTGAAGGCGGTGGTGCTGCGCGTCGACAGCCCGGGAGGTTCGGCCGTGGCCTCCGACATCATCCTGCGCGAGGCCGAGCTGCTGGCCGCCAAGAAGCCGCTGGTCATCTCCATGTCCGACATGGCGGCCTCCGGCGGCTACTGGATCTCGCTCGCGGCCAGCAGGATCCTCGCCCAGCCCGAGACGATCACCGCCTCGATCGGCGTCATTTCCGGCAAGCTCGTGCTCAAGGGCCTCTACGACAAGATCGGCGTCACCAAGGAGATCCTGCGCACCTCGCCGTACGCCGCCATGTATTCCGACTACGAGCCGTTCAGCGAGGCGGAGCGGCAGAAGGTCATCGGCGACATGCAGCGCATCTATGGCGAATTCCTGGCCAAGGTGGCGCGCAACCGCAGGATGGACAAGCCGGCGGTGGACCGCATCGCCCGCGGCCGGGTCTGGAGCGGCCGCGCGGCGCTGCGCCTGAAGCTGGTCGACGCCATGGGCGGCCTGGGCGCGGCCGTGGACGAGGCGCGCAAGCTGGCGCGCATCCCGGCCGGCGAGCGCTTCGGTATCCGCGTGTACCCGCAGAAGAAGTCCTTCTTCGAGATGATCTTCGAGCTGGCCGGCGCCAAGGCCCGGAACCCGCTCGACGTCAGGGAGAGGCTGCAGGCCTACCGGAACTATTTCCCGGCCATGGCCTTGCCCTTTGCCCTCAGGTGCTTTTAAGGACGATCATCTGTACTCGGCGTTGGGCGTAGGGACTTCAAGGTTCGACGGCTGGAACAGAACGAATCGGAACTAGTCAGCGGCTTACAGTACGACGGTCCTTCAAGGTTCCACGTCCCATGTTCCACGTACCAAGTTGAAGCACTTTTTGGGGCTTCTAACATGGTACGTGGTACGTGGTACGTGGTACCTCGACGGACTGAAAGGTTTTATTTCTTGATTTGGCACGTGGTATCCCACTCGGGGTTAGAACCCCTCGGGGACGCCGCCCCTGGCGGGGCCAGCAGCGTGGAACCTCGACGGACTGGAATTTTATTGGGTTTTGTGAGTTCTAATCCCAGCGCAGGTCGTACTCGGAGACGGGCTGGAAATTGGTCAGCGACTTGAGGATCTCCACCTTCACGTTCTTGCTGCCGGCGATCTCCAGCGAGCGCTCCATCCAGCCGCAGATGCGGAACTCGGTGCTCTTGTCCAGCTCGGGGAAGTGACTGACGCGCACCAGGCAGCGGTGGGTATCGCTCATGGGCACGCTGATGGCGCAGGGGCGGTAATAGGAGCCGAGGTACTCGCCGGCCTTCTCGACCAGGGTGTTGGTCTTGGGGATCTTGACCAGGATCTTCAGCAGGCCGTGGAAGCGGTTGTCGGCGCTCATGCGGCCGAAGTCCCAGGAGGCCTTTTTCAGGTCCCAGTCGTAGAAGAGCTGGGCGATGTTGGCCATGGGCTCGATCAGCATCTCCTTCAGCGGGAACCAGGCCTCGGGGTTGACCTCGGAGCCGTAGACGCGGCGCGCGGCCGGCGAGATCAGCTCCAGCCACTTCTTCAGCCCGTACTGGCCGAACTTTTCCAGTATCATCTTCGGGGTCGACGCGATGATCATGCCCTTGACTTCGGTCATGCCTCCTCCTCCAGTATCGATTCCGTCCGCTCCGGCCCGTTCAACGGCTTTCCGGATTCATCAGCAGCGACATGGCTTCCTGCCGCGGCCCGAGGTTTTCGCGGAACACGCCGCGCACCGCCGAGGTGATCGTCAGCGCGCCCGGCTTCTTGACGCCGCGCATGGTCATGCACAGGTGCTCGGCCTTGATCACCACCATCACGCCCATGGGGTCAAGGGCCTGCACCAGGTAGTCGGCGATCTGCTTGGTGAGGCGCTCCTGCAGCTGCAGGCGCTTGGCCAGGTAGTCGACCAGGTGGGCCAGGTTGTTCAGGCCGATGATGCGCCCCTTGCGCGGGATGTAGGCGATGCTGGCCATGCCCGAGAAGGGGAGCAGGTGGTGCTCGCACATGGAATAGATGGGGATGTCCTTCAGGATCACCATCTCGTCGTGCTTTTCCTCGGTTAGGCACTTGAGGAAGTCGGCGGGCTCGCGGCCGGTGCCGGCCAGGACCTCGGCGAACATCTCCGCCGCACGGCGCGGCGTCTCCTTCAGCCGCTCGGAGGCCGGGTCCTCGCCGATGCCCTCGAGGATCGCCGCCACGCCGCGCTTAATCTTTTCCAGGTCCATGTTCCTCATGAATGACCCCCAGCACCATGCGCAGGGCCTCCTTGGCCGGCAGACCCAGGGCGTCGGCCAGGCGGCGGACGTCCTCAAACTCGGGCTTGACGTTGGCCGTGCGTCCCTGGAAAACGGCCGTCTTCAGGCGTACGTCGACGCCGGCCACGCGCACGCTGCGCGTCTCGCGCGGCAGCACGATCCGGTCGGACAGGCGCTGGCGCAGGCCGATGGCCGATGTTTCGGCGAATATGGCGGCCGCCACCGCCTCGCGCGCCTCGGGGGCGCAAAGGGCCGTCAGCTGGAACCCCGGCCGCCCCTTCTTCATCAGCCCCGTGGCGATGAACACGTCCAGGGCGCCGGCCTGGGCGATCCTGTCGGCGGCGTGGGCCAGCAGCTCGGGGCTGAGGTCGTCCAGCAGGCATTCCAGCACCCAGACGCCGTCGGCGGCCGGCGACGCGTCGCGCTCCTCCAGGACGGCGCGCAGCAGGTTGGCGATGGCGGGAAACGTCTTATGGCCGCAGCCGCAGCCCGTGCGCAGCGGGCGGGCGGTGCGCCCCGGTCCGGCCTGGCGCCCGAAGGTGGTCAGGATCGCCGCCGCCGTCGGCGTAAGCAGCTCGTCCTCGATTTCGCCGGCGCGGCAGGCCAGCCCCTGCACCATGCGCAGCACCGCCGGCGGCGGCACCGGCAGCACGCCGTGGCGGGTGCGCACGCTCCCGAAGCCGGTTACCAGGGTGGTGAACACGATGGGGCAGCGCTCCAGCTTCTCCCACAGCCAGCAGAAGCCCAGGATGTCGACCAGCGAGTCGGCGGCGCCCACCTCGTGCAGGTGGACGTGGCGCAGCTCCTCGCCGTGCACGGCGGCCTCGGCGGAGAAGATGGTCTGGAAGACGAGGGCGGCGTGGGGGGGGGCGCCCGCCCCGCCCGGCGGGGGGGCCCGGGCGGGGGCGCGGGGGGGGGGGGGGGGGGGGGGGGCGCGGCGGCCGGCGGCCCGCGCCGGCACGGCGGCCTCGGCGGAGAAGATGGTCTGGAAGACGCGGGCGGCGTCGGCGCGCACGCGCGCCGAGAGGGGAACGGCGGCGAGGAAGGCCTCGATCTCGGGCCAGGTGGCGGCATGCGCCGCCGGCGGCGCCTCGACGGTGACCTGCCGGCAGCGCAGGTGGCCGCGCTCGGCGTCGGCGACCGTCACCCGCACGTCGAGGCCGATGGCCTCGAAGGTGCGCGTGAACTCGGCGCCGCAGTCGAGCAGGTCGATGAGCGACGCCAGGATCATGTCCCCCGAGGCCCCGCATTCGGTCTGGAACAGCAGTTCGCGCGCCATGGCGCCGTTATACCCGATTGCGGCCGGGCCGTCAAGCGCCCGGCTTGACGGCGCCGGAGCGGTTCGTGTATAACCCTGGCGGAGGATGCGCATGAACCGCCAGTCCCGGCCGATGCTGCCCGAGTGGCAGGCCCTGGAGCGTCACGCGGCCGCGCTGCGCTCGCGCAGCCTGCGCGAGCTGTTCGCCGAAGACCCCGAACGCGGCGGGCGGCTGGCGTTGCGTGCCGAGGGCTTTTACGTCGATTATTCCAAGAACCGCGTCACCGACGAGACCCGGGTCCTGCTGTTCCGGCTGGCCGCCGCCTGCGGCCTGGCGGGCGAGACGCGACGCCTCTTCGCCGGCGAGGCGGTCAACGAGACCGAAGGGCGCCCGGCGCTGCACTGGGCCCTGCGCGACCTCTCCTCGGGGGCGTTGGCCATCGCCGGCGAGGACATCATGCCGCGCATCCGCGACGTGCGCGAGCGCATGGCCGCCGCCGCCGGCCGGCTGCGCGCGGGCCAGTGGCTTGGCCACTCGGGCCGGCCCATCCGCCGCCTGGTGCATGTGGGCATCGGCGGCTCCGACCTGGGTCCGCGCATGGCCTGCGCGGCGCTGCGCTTCTTTTCCCAGGGCGGGCCGCGGATCGACTTCGTCTCCAACCTCGATCCCGGCCAGATGGGGGAGACGCTGCGCCGGCTGGCGCCGGAGGAGACCCTGTTCGTCCTGGCCTCCAAGACCTTCACCACCCAGGAGACCCTGGCCAACGCCGCCTGCGCCCGCGACTGGCTGCTGGGGCGCTTCCCCGACCGGGCGGCCCTGGCGCGCCACGTCGTCGCCGTGACCGCCAATCCGCAGGCGGCCCGCGATTGGGGTGTCGCCGCCGAGAACGTGTTCGAGTTCTGGGATTGGGTCGGCGGGCGCTTCTCGCTGCCCTCGGCGGTCGGCCTGCCGCTGATGGCCGCCATCGGCCCCGAGCGCTTTCTGGAGCTGCTGCGCGGCTACGAGGCGATGGACCGCCACTTCCGCAGCGCGCCGCCGGAGGCCAACCTGCCGCTGCTGCTAGCGCTGCTCGGCGTCTGGAACGCCGTCTTCCTGGGGCTGCCGGCGCACGCCGTGCTGCCGTACAGCCATGCCCTGCGGCTGCTGCCCGCCTTCCTGCAGCAGCTGGAGATGGAGTCCAACGGCAAGGGGGTCGACCGCCAGGGCCACGCCGTCGGCTACGCCACGGCGCCGGTGCTGTGGGGCGGCCCCGGCACCGACGGGCAGCATGCCTTCTTCCAGCTGCTGCACCAGGGGACCCCGGCGGTTTCCTGCGACTTCATCGGCTTCCGCCGCTCGCTGGATCCCTTTGCCGACCACCATGAGCAGCTGCTGGCCAACTTGGTCGCCCAGACGCAGGCGCTGGCGTTCGGCCGCGGCCGCGAAGAGCTGGCCCGCGACCATGTCCCGGCGGCGCAGCGCCCGTTCCGCGCCTTCCCCGGCGACCGCATCAGCACCACCATCCTGGCCGACGAGCTCACCCCCGGGACGCTGGGCCGGCTGATCGCCCTCTACGAGCACAAGGTGTTCGCGCAGGGGGTGATCTGGAACATCGACTCCTTCGACCAGTGGGGGGTGGAGCTGGGCAAGACGATCGCCGCCCGCCTGCTGCCCAAGATCAAGGGCGAGGCCCCCGCCAGCGACGAGGACAGCTCCACGCGGGAGTTGATCCGCTATGTTCGCGACGGACAGGAGAAGTGAAGGAGCCTGAAGAGAGTGAAAGAGTTACAGAACGAGCATTAGCAGAGCTCAATATTCTGACAGACCAGACTCTTTCACTTTTCACTTTTTCACCATTCTTTTCCTGGCAGACCAGGCTCTTTCACTTTTCACTTTTCACTTTTTCTTTTAACCCTGTCTTTGCTATAATGGCGCAATGGCGACGCTGAAATACTTCCTGGTCTCCCTCCGGCCCAAGCAATGGGTGAAGAACGTCTTCATCTTCGCGCCGATGATCTTCTCCCTGCACATGTTCCAGCCGGCCTACATCTGGCGCAGCCTGCTGGCCTTCCTGCTCTTCAGCCTGGTCACCGGCGCCATCTACGTCCTCAACGACGTCCTCGACCGCGAGAAGGACCGCCTGCACCCGGTGAAGAAGGAGCGTCCCATCGCCGCCGGCCGGCTGCGGACGGGACCGGCGCTGGCCGGGGCGGCGGCGCTCCTCGCCGTCGTGCTGGTCCTCATCGTGCGCTTCGACCGCGGCTTCTTCCTCATTACCGCCTTCTACGCCGGGCTCAACGTCCTCTACTCGCTGCTGCTGAAGCGGGTGGTCATCATCGACATCCTGATCATTGCCCTGGGTTTCGTGCTGCGGGTCATGATCGGCGGCGCCGTCAACGACATCGTCCTCTATCCCTGGATCCTCATCTCCACCTTCCTGCTGGCCGTCTTCCTGGCCCTGATCAAGCGCCGCCAGGAGCTGCTGAAGGTTCAGGAGCTGCATCCCGAGCCGGTCACGCGCAAGACGCTGGAGAGCTACACCCTTGCGCTCCTCGACCAGATGATCAGCATCGCCACCGCCACTACCCTCATCTCCTACATCATGTACGTCCTCTCCCCCGACGTGCAGCAGAAGTTCGGCACCAACAACCTGTACTTCACGGTCCCCTTCGTCATTTTCGGCATCTTCCGCTACCTGTACCTGGCCTACGCCCGAGGCCAGGGAGAAAGCCCCTCCGACGTCGTCATCGGCGACCTGCCCTTCGCCCTCAACCTGGTCCTCTGGGTCGGCATTTTCATCCTGCTGGTGATCCGCTGAGGCGCCGGTGGCCGACCTGGCCGTCATCCGCAGGCTGCAGTCCTCGGCCCTCAGCGCCGAGGAGCTGGAGGAGATCCACCGCCGCCATGCCGACGATTACCGCGTGCAGCTGGGGCTGGTGCAGCACCCGCGCTTCCCGCAAAGCACCGCCCTGGGGATCCTGAGCAAGCTGTTCGCCGCCGACCTGGTGCGCGTCATCAAGAACGTCAAGGCCAACCCTTACGTGCGCAAGAAGGCCGAGCTGGAGTTCCTGCAGCGCTACCGCCGCCTGGCGCTCGGCGAGAAAATTTCGCTGGTCAAGTCGGCGCCGAACTCGCTCCTGCTCGCCCTGACCGACGAGGACCAGCCGCCGCTGCTGCAGGCCATCCTGCAAAACCCCAACTGCAGCGAGGAGGTGGTGCTGCGCTTCGTGAACCGCGCCGCCGACCGCAGCCGCTTCTACCAGGCCTTCGACGACACCGCCTGGCACCAGAGCCCGGTTGTGGCCGAGGCCGTGGCCCACGATCCCGAGGCGCCGGTGCGCGCGCTGCTGAAGATCGTTCCCCACCTGGGGCTGACGGGCCTGCAGCGCCTGTACCGCGATGCCGCCACCCACCCTGCCGTCCGCGAGCGCATCCGCGCCTATCTGGACGGACGCGGCGGCAACGGCTGAAGGCTCCTCAGGCGCGCGGCTTGCCTCGCGGCGCTCGCCGGGTTACAATCGCCCTCTGATGGGGGCCACGCGCTTGCTTCTCCTGCTCCTGCTGCTGCCGGCGGCGGCGCTCTGCCCGCAGGCCGGGGAGCACAGGCTGGCCTGGCCGCTGACCATCGACGACGGCGTCAGCTCGGGCTTCCAGGAGTTCCGTTCCAACCATTTCCACGCCGGCATCGACCTGCGCACGCTGCAGCGCACGGGATTCCCGGTTCTGGCCGTGGACGACGGCATGATCGAGCGGCTGACCGTCAGCCGCCGCGGCTACGGCCTGAGCCTGCTGCTGCGCCATGCCGGAAACGCCACCTCGCTGTACTCGCACCTGGAGAGGTTCCGCCCCGACATCGAGGCGCTCGTCGCCCGCGTCCGGGCACAGACGGGACAGCGCTTCTTCGGCGCCCACGTCCTCGCCACCCCGGTCGCCGTGCGCCGCGGCGAGGTGATCGCCTTCAGCGGCGAGAGCGGCGCCGGCTTCGCCCACCTGCACGTGGAGCTCCGCGACGGCGATGGCCGCGCCCTCAACCCGCTGCTGCGGCTGGACATGCCCGCTCCCGACCTTCATCCGCCGCGGATTCGCGGGCTGCTGCTGCGCAGCCGCGAGGGGACGCTGATCGACGGCGATTGCGGGGAATCCTACCGCCGCCTGCGCCTGGCGGGCGGCCTCTATGCCCCCGACGAGGCGGTGACAATCAACGGCCCCTGCGATATGGTGCTGGACGCCTACGACCTCGGCGGCACCGGCCATGTATTGGCGCCATACGCCCTGGCGGCCAGCCTGGACGGCCGGCCGGTCTTCCGCGAGGAGTGCGACCGTCTGGCACGTGACGACAACAACCAGCTGGGCATGCTCTACGACATGGCTTATTCGACGCCCTCCACCTACTTTTTCAACCTCTGCTCCCAGGAAGGATTCACCCTGGAGGGAACCGGCGTCCGCCTGGCCGAGGAGCTGCGCCGCCTGCCCCCGGGGCGGCACGAGCTGCGCGTGACGGTCCGCGACTGCCAGGGCAACAGCGCCCAGGCCGTCGTGCCGCTGATCAAGGACCCCGCGGGCGAGCCGCGCTCCTTTCCCCGCCGCCTGCGCCCTGCCGGCGGCGAGGGCGGCGCGCTGGGGCGCAGCGAGTTCACTCTTTTCGTCAACCGCGGCGACGTGGTGGTCAAGGCCCGTGACGTCCAGGCCGCCGCCGCCGACGTGCGCCTGCGGCTGATCCAGGGTGGCGACGAGCGGATCGTCCCAGCGCAGGAATACGCCTACGGCCTCTTCTTCCGTTTCCAGCCGCTCAACCACGAGCCGCGCCTGCAGCTGCGCTTCGAGGTGTCGGCCCAGGGCATGGTCGTCGAGGCGCGGCAGAAAATGCTGCAGCTAGCCTGGCTAAAGAATGGGATGGAGCAGACCGCCCGCCTGGGCGACTTCGCGGCCGACTTCGGCCCGACCTCCGTGCGCGACCCCCACGTGCTGCTGCTGGAGCCGGTGGCCCTGCAGCCGGCCTTGCCGCTGCTGGGAACGCCGGTACGCACGCTGCCGAACCACTTCGCCTTCCTGGACGCGGTGTATTTCCGCTTCCGCGTTCCCGCCGGCACGCCCCGGCCCGGGCAGCTGGGCATCTTCCGCTACCGGCCGTCATCCCGCGACTGGGTCTACGTCCCCACCCAGGCCGGCGGCGAGCCGGGATTCGTGCGCTGCCGCGTCCTCACCGCCGGAACCTTCGCCCTGTTGCGCGACAACGTTCCCCCCGCCGTCTCCCTGCGCCGGCCGCACACCCGCCACCTGCAGCGCCTTGACGAGCTGATCGTCCGCCTGAGCGACCGCGGGAAGGGGATCAATGACGAGAGCCTCGCCGTCAGCCTGAACGGAGTCCCGCTGACCGCCGATTACGACCCCGACTGGGGCTGGGCCAAGCTCACCGACCTGTCCGCGTTGAGAAGGGGGAGGAACTCCCTGCGCGTGCGCGTGTCCGACCTGTCGGGAAACGTCAGCGAGAAGGAATTCGCCATTTCCCTGAAGTGAAAGACTTCCGCCTGCCAAGCCTCCACGATTTTGCCAAGTAATGTGGAAATCTGGCTGAACCGGCCCAGAGAACGCTGTGGGACGCGCATTTTCTGGATTTGCATACATCTTACATGCGGGGATTGCCTATAATAAATGATATATCCTGAAAGGGCCATGGCGCAAAGGTCCCCGAGAATCAACCATCTCGCTCCGGATTGCCGTAAGGTTGACACCAGCCGGGAAATTGTGGGAAAATATTTGTGGTTATCCGGTTGTGTAATTTTTACTCTCTTTACTGAGCTATGGGCAGCCTTGCGGGAGAAAAAAAGTTGAACGATGCCGGCAGGATCGGGGTAAAGGGCGACGCGCTCTTTCTTCGCCTGCGCCTCCTGGGCGACATCGTGTTCACCATTCCCGCCGTGGCTCGCTTCAAGGAGCGCCTTCCCGGAACCCGGCTGTACTTCGCCGTGGAGGAGCGCTTCGCCGAGGCGGCCGGACTGATCCCGGGCATCGACGGCGTCGTCACCGTGCCGGCGCGCATCGGGCCGGGCGACGTGCTGGCCTTCCGCCGCCGCCTTCGCCGCCTGGGCGTGGGCACGGTGATCGACCTGCATTCCGGCCCGACGGCCGCCCTGCTGACGCGGGCCAGCGGCGCGGCCGTCCGCGCCGGCTTCCGCACGCCGAACCGCAACTGGGCCTACAACCGCCTGGTCGATCGCTTCGACCCGGCGCGGCCGGCGCACTCGGTCCACAACCAGGCCCGCCTGCTGGAGGCGGTCGGGATCGACGGCTCGGACCCGCCCCCGTACCCGCAGCTGCCTGCGTCGGCCTTCGCCGTCACCCCGCGCCTGGAGCCCCTGGTCGCCCTCCGCCCCAAGGCCGTGCTGCACCTGGGGGCGGGAAACCGCTTCCGCGACTGGGGGGAGGAGCATTTCGCCGAGCTGGCGCGACGGCTGACCGCCGATGGGGTGGCGGTGGTGCTGGTCGGCGGCTCCGAGGAGGAGAGGCGGCGCGGGGAACGCCTGGGCCGGCTGCCGGGCGTGCATGACCTGACCGGCCCCCTGCCGCTGCGGGAGCTCCTGGCGCTGGTCGCCTCGGCCTCGGTCTACGTCGGCGCCGATTCGGGTCCCCTGCACGTGGCCTCGCTTACCGCGACGCCGCTGGTCGCCCTGTACGGCCCCAACCTCACGGCGGTCAGCGGCCCCTGGCGGCGCCAGGGGCTGGCCGTCATCGAGACGTCTCTGCCGTGCCGCCCGTGCTCGCAACGGCGCTGCAAGTATGGTACAATCCCCTGCATGAGGGACATCAGCACGGACAGGGTCCATGAAGCGGCCAGACAGCTCATCCGCTAAGCCCGCTTTCTTCCTGCTCCTGGCCTTCCTCTTCCTGATCGACGTTTCCATCGCCGCCTGCTACGTTCTGGGAACGCTGCTGCTGCTGCTCTTCGCCCTGCACCTGGCCCGCGGCGGTGCCTTTCCGCGCCTGCCGTCCTACAACGCCTTCTTCGCCGCCTTCATCGCCTTCACCCTGGTTTCCACCCTGTTCTCGGTCGACCGCGGCGCCAGCCTGCGCGACAACAAGGAGCTGCTGATCTTCCTGCTGGTCCCCATCTACCACTGGCTGCTCGACTCGCGCGAGCGCCTGGAGCTTTCCCTGTGGGTGGTGCTGGCCGCGGCGGCCTTCTCGGCGCTGGCCGGCCTGTTCACGGTATGGAGCCGGGGCATCGCCCGCGGCGTCGTCCTCTCCGACCGCTTGAAGGGGTTCACCTCGCACTGGATGACCTACTCGGGACTGCTGATGCTGCCCTTCGTCTTCTTCGCCGTGCGCCTGCTGCTGCGCCGCGGCCGGCGCCGTGAGACCGCCATCGTCGCCGCCGGCCTGGCGCTCATGCTGGCGGCCATCGCCTTCTCGCTGACGCGCAATGTCTGGCTGGGCGCGGCCGCCGGCCTGGGGCTGGCCGTAGCCTTCCTGCGGCCGAAGGTCCTGCTGCTGGCCGCGCCGCTGCTGCTGGCCCTGGCCCTGCTGGCGCCCCCGGCCGTTCGCAGCCGCGCCCTCTCCATCGTCGACCTGCGCGACAGCTCCAACCGCGACCGCCTCTACATGGCCTGGTCTGGGCTGCGGCTGTTCCGGGACCGTCCCTGGACTGGCGTGGGCAGCCACAACGTGGAAAAGGTCATCCGCTCCGACGAGGCGCGCTACCGCCACCCCGACGCCGAGCAGATCAACCCCCACCTGCACAACAACTTCCTGCAGATCCTGGCCGAGCGCGGCGTCTTCGCCCTGGCCAGCTTCCTCCTGGCCTGCCTGTTCTTCATCCTGCAGGCGGCGCGGAGGCTGCGCGAGGGGGAGGGCGAGATGCGGGCCGTGGCCGCCGGCGCCCTCTTCGCCTTCATCGCCTTCCTGGTCGCCGGCATGTTCGAGTACAGCTTCGGCGACAGCGAGGTCAAGTTCCTCCTCTTCTACTTCATGAGCCTGCCGTTCCTCGGCCTGAAGGAGCCCGCCCATGCGCAAGCTGCAGCGCTTCGCTGAGATCTGCGGCCGGTTCGCCGGCAAGAGCATCCTGGTGTATGGGGACGTGATCCTCGACCGCTACATCTTCGGCCAGGTCGAGCGCATCTCGCCCGAGGCGCCAGTACCGGTGCTCTCGGTCGAGCTCGAGGAGTCGCGGCTGGGCGGCGCCGGCAACGTGGCGGCGAACATCGACCGCCTGGGCGCGCGCGGCCTGCTGCTGGGCGTGGCCGGCCGCGACGCCTACGCCGACGAGGTCGCCCGCCTCAAGGGCGAGGGCGACCGGGTGCTGCGCGACGCCGCGAGCCGCACCATCGTCAAGACGCGCGTCATCGCCCAGCGCCAGCAGGTCGTGCGCATCGACCGCGACGGCCTCATCCGCCTGGAAGCCGACGTGCTGCAGCGGCTCGGCGCGGCCATCGCCGAGGCCGATGCCGACGGCATCATCGTCTCCGACTACGCCAAGGGCACGGTCAATGCCGCCGTGATGGCGATGCTCAAGAAGCGCGCCGCCGCCGGCGGCATCCCCCTCATCGTCGACCCCAAGCCGGCGCACGCCGCCCTGTACGAGGGGGTGACCGGCATGACCCCCAACCTGAAGGAGGCCGCGGAGCTGGCCGGCCGGCCCATCGCCGGCGATGACGGCCTGGCGTGGGCCCTGGGACGCATCCGCCGCCGCTTCCAGTCGCGCTTCGCCATCGTCACCCGCGGCAGCCAGGGAATCTCGGCCGCCGAGCAGGGGAGGAAGATGTTCCACCTGCCGGCCTTCAGCCGCGAGGTGTTCGACGTGACCGGCGCCGGCGATACCGTCGTCGCCGTGCTGACCCTGGCCCTGGCCGCCGGCGCCGACCTGCGCGAGGCGGTCGCCCTGGCCAACGCCGCCGCCTCGGTGGTGGTGGAGAAGGTCGGCACATCGCAGGTCTCGCGCGAGGAGCTGCTCGAGCGCATGTCCTCCATCCTGCGCCGGCATTGAACCGCCTGCAGCTCCTCAAGGTCCTCGCCCCCGGCTTCCTGCCGCTGCTGGTCTTCATCGCCGCCGATGCCCTGTGGGGGACGACGGTGGGGCTGGCCGTGGCCGTCGCCTCGGGGATCGTCGAGCTGGGCGTCTCCCGCGTCCGTGAGGGGCGTTGGGACCGCTTCGTGCTGCTCGACACGCTGCTGATCACGGCCATGGGCGGCGTCTCGCTGCTTCTTGCCAACGACGTTTTCTTCCGCCTGAAGCCGGCGGTGGTCGAACTGATATTCTGCCTGGTCCTCGGGGTCTCGGTCTACACGCCGGCCAATGTCATGCTGGCCATGACCCGGCGCTACCTGCGCGGGATGGAACTTTCGCCGGAGCAGGCGCGGGCCATGACGCGGAGCATGAAGGGGCTGTTCTTCCTCCTCCTGGCGCACACGGCGCTGATCGTCTATGCGGCCTTCGCCCTGTCGGCCGCCGCCTGGGGCTTCATCTCGGGCGGCCTGTTCTATATCCTGTTCGCCGCCTATTTCCTGGTCGAGTGGCTGCGCAGCCGCCGCCGCGCCAGAAGCGCCGAGGCGGCGATGGCCCAGTATGCCGGCGAGGAGTGGTTCGACCTGGTCGATGCCGAGGGCAGGGTGACCGGCCGGGCGCCGCGCCGCGTCTGCCATTCGCGCAAGGGACTCCTGCACCCGGTGGTGCATCTGCATATCCTGGACGAAAAGGACCGGATCTTCCTGCAGAAGCGCTCGCCGGCCAAGGAGATCCAGCCGGGAAAGTGGGACGCCGCCGTCGGCGGCCATGTGCGCAGCGGCGAGACGGTCGAGCAGGCGCTAGGGAGAGAAACGGCCGAGGAAACCGGGCTGGAGGGGCTGAAGGCGCAGCCGCTGGCGCGCTACGTCTGGGAGAGCGAGGTCGAGTCGGAGCTGGTCTTCATGTTCGCGGCCCGCAGCCGCCGCGAGCCGCGCGTCGACCCGGCCGAGAGCAGCGAGGGCCGCTTCTGGAAGATCGCCAAGGTGCGCGAGGCCATCGGCAAGGGTCTCCTCACGCCCAACCTCGAGTTCGAGTTTCCCATCTTAATGCAACTGGTATTTGGCGAAAAAAAACAGGGAACTGACTCAGCGACTTCTTCGTGTTCGTGTTAGTGTTTGTGTTAGGAAAGCCAGGGCATTGAACATAACCGAACTCCGAGTGGTAGTGATAGTGGTAGTGGTCGTAGCGAGCCCTGGAAGGGCTCTTTCCTCACTTTTACCTTTCACCTTTTTCCTTTCTAAGTGTCAGTGTCAGCAAGAACGATCAGCACCTAAAAGAAATCTTGAGCACCCAAGCGAATTGGCCTTCGTTACGTCTTATACCCCTCGGAGGGAATCCTCCTCGGGTACGCCGCCCCTGTCGGGGCCGGCAGCGTCGAACTTCGGACGTCGAACCTTGAAGCAAAATAGGTTTTGGGGGGCGGTTTTCTAACGTGGTACGTGGTACATGGGACGTGGAACCTTGACGGACCGTCGTACTGGAAGCCGCTGACCAGTCCTCTTGCTTGTTGGTTTGTTGGGTTTTGTTCTTGTTGCCAGGTGATGCAGCCCGTAGGGGAGTCGAACCCCTCTTCCAAGAATGAAAATCTTGTGTCCTAACCGATAGACGAACGGGCCTCCATCTGAGCCGTGTTGGATTCGAACCAACGACACCCGCCTTAAAAGGGCGGTGCTCTGCCAACTGAGCTAACGGCCCAAGCAGGACGCAACAAATTTAACACAATCGAACCGGGCTGTCAATCGCGGCCCCAGTGCGGCCAGCAGCTTGCTCACCCAAGCTTGATCTATCGTGACGCGTAACGCGTGACGCGTGACAAGTAACAGCAAGGAAAAGAGCTAACTGAGTCCTATTCTTTGCAATGTGATGCTGTTTGCTGTTTGAGTAGCCATAGAACCTGCTTAGAGGTCGTCAAGCACCCAAGCATCGTTTGCCGTTAACGTCGGACGTCGAACCTCGAACGTCGAACCTTGAAGCTCTCGAAGCCTCCTCTTCTATCTCCAACGTGGAACATGGTGCGTGGTACGTGGAACCTCGATGGACCGTCGGTCTGTAAGCCGCCGGCTAGATCAACATCACCTTGTTCTGCTGGTGGAACCTCGATGAACCGTCGGTCTGTAAGCCGCCGGCTAGCTCCAGATCACCTTGTTCTGCTGGTGGAACCTCGATGGACCGTCGGCCTGCAAGCCGCCGGCTAGCTCCAAATCTCTTTGTTCTACTGGTCAGTTGAAGAAGAACATGATGCCGGCGCCGATGGAGAGGCCGCTCATGTCAAGGGGCGCGAACTCCTCGAAATCGCCGGAGAGGCGGCTCTTGAGATACAGGTACTTCCCCTCCAGCGCGACGGCCAGCCGCTGCTGGAAGCGGAAGACGATGCCCAGGCGGCCGTTGAGCCCGAAGCCGAAGCGCTTGGACTCGGCGAAGCCCTCCTGGACGCTGAAGTCCTCAAAATTGATGAACTCGCCCCACTGCTGATAGGTCCAGGCATAGATCCCGCCGCCGAAGCCCAGGTAGGGATTGACGCGGCCGCGGTGGCCCAGCGGGTAATAGTTAAAGCCGGCCTCGATGGGCACGATGCGCAGCGACACGTTCTGGTAGATGGGCGAGCCGTCCTCGTATTCGTAGTCGCGGTACTTGGCGTACTGGGTCTTGGCGTAGCTCCCCACTTCAAGGGTGAAGGAGAGTTCGCGGTTGAGATAGGCCTCGTACTCGCCGGCATAGAACTCCTTCATCATGTCGGCGCGGTCCAGGGTCAGGTTCTCCATGTTGATCTCCCAGAGGTCGGAGCGCATGCTCGGCACGAACAGGCCGATCTTCAGGTTCACGCTCTGTGCGAGCAGCGCGCCCGACGCCAGCCCGAAAACGGCGAACCACAATGCGATGCGTTTCATGTTGAACCTCCAGTGATCAGAAAGCAATTGCCTTGCCAAGCCGCACCCCGGGGAAAAGGGGGCGAATGTCCGGTTTTCAGGACAGAAGAAGCCTGAGTTTGTCGGCCTTTGGCAGGGAGCTGAAGCGTCCGGCCTCCTTACCCTCCTTGAAGACGATGAGGGCGGGGACGCCCATCACGAGGAAGCGGGCGGCCAGGCCGGGCTCGACGGTGATGTCGACCTCGTAGGCGGCCACGGCCAGGGGCGGATCGCCGGTGCGCAGCTCGTCCAGCAGCGTGGGCAGGGTCTGGGCGATCTTCCTGCAGGGCGCGCAGCCGGGGGAGGAAAAATCGAGGATCAGGCGCGGCTCGGCCTTGAGACGCTCGTCTAGCTGGGACTGGCTGATCCTTTCCATCATTCCTCCGCCAGCAGCGACGCAATCCGGGCGGCGATCTGCTCCAGGGTCCCTGACCCGGTCTTGAAATAGGCGATCTTGCCCTTGCGATTGATGAAAGCCAGGGTGGGGATGGCGGTCACGGCGTATTCGTCGAACGCCCGCCCCTCGGTGGAGACGGCCACGGGATAGCCGATGCGCTGGCGGTCGACGAAGCGGCGGATCAGCGCCAGCTCCTCCGCCGCCGCAACCTGCGGCTTCTTCTCGACCTCGTCGGCATAGCGGCCATAGAGCCGGGTGTAGCCGATCACCACCAGCCCGTCGCCCTTGTGCTGGCGGTACTGTTCCTGCAGCATCGGCATCACCTGGCGGCAGGGGGCGCACCAGGGGGCCCAGAAGTCGAGGACCACCACCTTGCCGCGCAGGGCCGGGAACGGCTGCGGCAGCTCGTTGAGCCAGGTCTCCGCGTCCAGCGCCGGCGGGTCCTGCCCCAGCAGCGTCAGCTGCCTGCGCTCGCCATCCCAGGCCGTCCTGAGCTCCGGCTCAGGGTTCAGGGCCAGGGCCCTGTCCAGCTGGGCGGAGGCCTCGGCGACCCGGCCGCTTTCCTTGGCCAGCATGGCCAGATTGGCGTGCACGCGGGGGAGCAGGGCGCGGACATGGGAGGGAAGGGCCGGGTCGTCAGCGAGCGCCCGCGAGAACTCGCCGCGGGCGCCGGCGTCGGGATGGGAGAAAGCGAGGGCCAGGCAGACGTTGTAGAACTGGTTGTCGCGGCTCACCCTGGGCAGGATGCCGCGGAACAGGTCGGCCGCCTGCGGGTACTGGCGGCGGACCAGGAGCAGGACCACCTTCTGCAGCCGGGCCTCGACGGCCAGGGGCCCGTTCCCCGCGGCCAGGCGTTCGACGATCCCTGAGGCGTCGTCGAGGCGGCCGAGCTCGATCATGATCTTGCTGCGCACCAGGTCGAGGGCGTCGCTGCCGCGCCGGCCCGCGCTCTGCCCGAGCAGCGCTTCCAGGTCTCGGCGGCGCTCCTCCTGCAGGCGCGAGAACTCCTTGACGAACGGAGTGGTGTCGCTCCCCGGGGCCGCGCCCTTCATCCGCGCGTCCAGGGCCTCGCGCTTCTGGTCGTAGCTCTGGGTGAGGTCGCCGTAGCGGCGGGCCAGGTCGCGCGCCCGCTTCTCGGCCGAGCCGCCGGAGCAGGCGGCGAGCGTCGCCGCGATGATCAGGACCAGCACATGCTTCCGCGCCATTCGTCCTCCTTATGGGGTTCGGCCTTGGCCCGCGGCGCCGATTCTAGCACAGCCGTGGCGGGTTTTCAAACCGCCGGCCGCCGGCCGCGGCGGAAAAAAATAGCCCCCCTATTGAATTTTTATTTTTTGTTGACTATAGTGCTGGGCAGGCTAAAAATCACAGTGAGGTAAGAACATGAAAGAATACAAGGTAATGAACGATTACGTTTACTACCGCGACCTGTTCTCCGACACCATGGGCATCAACTACCGGGTGGCGCCGCTGCAGAACCGCAAGCCCAGCGGGCACAAGCTGCTGTGCGAGGTCAGCCCCTCGATCTCCGGCAACTCCGACATGTGGAAGCGAGTCAAGCTCCTGCTCGAGGGCATCCGCAAGTCGAACATCCCCTTCCTGTACTCGCCGGAGAAAATCAATATCGGCGAAAAGGGCGCCCAGCTGGTTTTCGAGTACTTCAAGGGCCGCAACGTCGAACAGATCCTGGTCGACGCCGAGAAGAAGGGCATGCCGATCAACTTCGACCTGGCCATGTCCCTGAGTATCGCCATCGCCGACATCATCGAGGTCGGCTCGTCGATCATCGTCAGCGGCGAGAGGTCCTACCACGGCTTCCTCACGCCGGACAACATCCTCATCCATTACGACGGCAAGATCTTCCTGAAAAACTACGGCATCTTCCAATACCTGGAAAAGAGCGAACCGTTCTTCTCCGAGACCGAGAAGCGCTACGGCTCCTGGCTGACCCCCGAGTTCATGCGCAAGGAACGCCTCGTCGCCCAGTCCGACATCTACCACCTGGGCTATCTGATCTACCGCATCCTGACCGGCAAGTACTTTTCCTGCGGCGCCGGCGACGACTTCGACGCCAAGTTCGCCAACCTCACCTTCAAGCAGTACATGCCCTCGACGGACAAGAACTTCCTGACCAACGTCATCACCTTCTTCAAGAAGACGCTGAACCCCGACCCGCTGAAGCGATTCCTGACGATCAAGGAATTCAAAGACTTCATCGCCACCTATTTCCACATCGAGGAGCTATCCTCCATCACCTTCAACCTGGCCTACTTCATGAACTCGCTCTACGGCGAAGCGGTCGACGAGGAGGATAAGGTCCTGAAGCAGGAGCTGGCCTACGTGGTTCCCGAGCCGAAAAAGGAGGTCGCCGCCACGCCCCAGGCCAAGGAAGACCTGGTCAGCGGCATCCTCGAGGGGCTGGACGAGCGCAAGAAAACGCCGGGCTGGCTGTGGCCGGTGCTGGGCGGCGTGGCCCTCGCCGCCGTGGTGGGCATCTACTTCGCCGTGACCTCGGGCAAGAAGGCCAGCGAGCTCACGGCGCAGCAGCAGGCCGAGGCGGCCATGAGGCTCAAGCAGCAGCAGGAGCAGCAGGCGCAGATCCAGGCCATGAACGACAAGATCAAGGAGCTGGAAACGCTGAAAGCCACGGCCGACGAGGCCCAGAAGAAGGCCCTGGAGCTGGAGAAGCAGCGCATGGAAGAGCTGCGGCGCAAGGCCCAGGAAGAACTGGACCGCAAGAAGTCCGAGGACGAGAAGCGCAAGCTGGATGAGGCCGCCGCCCTGCAGAAGGCCGATGAGGAACGCAAGGCCCAGGAGGAACTGGAGCGCAAGAAGGCCGATGAGGAAAAGGCCCGGCAGGCCGAGGTGGAGAAGAAGCGCGCCGAGGCCGCCAAGGTCAAGCCCGGTGACCAGGTGCCGCTGGCCGAGGTCACCGTCAAGCCCGACAAGATAGCGGGGGACGCGCCGGCCATCTCCGCCTCGATGCGCGCCAAGTACAAGGGCAAGACCTGGACCACCCCCACCACCATTCTGGTCGACGAGAACGGCCGGGTGATCAAGGTCAAGATCCTGACCGGCAACGTGCCCGGCGACGTCAAGGCGCTGATTGAGGAGACCCTCAATAGTTGGAGATATTCTCCGGCCCAAAAGGACAATGTCAACGTGAAGGTCTGGCTCTCCGTTCCCTTCAAGTTCGCTTTCTGAGGGAACGGGGCCGCTTCAGGGACGGGCCAGGGCGCAGAATACCGGGAAGAGCACCATCCGCTCGTGACGGGCAATGGCGCTCTTTTCCCGGCGGAGGATCCGCCGCAGCGTCGCCTCGCTGAAGCCAGCCAGGTCCTTCCAGAAGCGCCACTCGCGCTCCCAGTCGCCGTTGGTCTCCGGGCGCGGGAAGTCGAGAAAGCTGGCCAGTTCGACCTGGGCGCGGAAGTCCGCCCGCCGCAGCAGCGATGCCAGCCGGCGGCCGACGCAGGGATCGCCGCCCTGGCGGCGGATATGCCCGGCGAAGATCCCGCCCAGAAAGGCGAGGCCGTCGGGCTGGTCGACGCGGCAGCCGTAATCGGGTTCGGCCAGCACCAGCAGCGCGCCGCCTTCGTCCAGCAGGCCGCGCAGCCGCTTCAGGAAGGGGAGGGGCCGGCGCTGCCAGAGCAGCACGAAGGAGATCACCACCAGGTCGAAACGCCGGCCCTGGCGCAGCAGGCGGCGCTCGTCGCCGGCCAGGTACTCGTTGCCGGGATAGAGCCGGCGGGCGAGCTCCGTCATCTCCGGGTCGCAGTCCACCGCCAATACGGGGCGGCCGCTGGCCAGACGCAGCTCCTCGGCGATGACGCCGCTGCCGCAGCCGAGGTCGAGGATGCGGCGGCGGCCGGCCACCCCCGCCATGCGGAACACGTAGCGGCGCGCCGGGGCCAGCCAGGAGGCCTGCAGACGGTAGTGCTCGTGGAACCGTTCCGCGTCCATGCCGCGACTATAGGACGGCGGCGGCAGGGCTGTCAACAGGGAGCTCCCAGAACTTGGTGGACGGCGTACGGCATACGGCGTACGGAAGCGAAAAGCTAACCGCGCATCGAGGTTCCTTGTGCCATGTTGGAGATAGGAGAGGGAGCTCTGAGAGCTTCAAGGTTCGACGTTCGGGGTTCGGCGTTCGACGTAACGAAGGCCAATTCGCTTGGGTGCTTAAGATTTCTAACTAGGTGCTGATCGTTCTTGCTGACACTGACACTGTCACTGACACATAGCGCCCGCGCGACAGCGTTTGTGCGCCGGTGGCGTTCGTGGTATGATGGCATCCCGCCCAGCGGCGGGCGGAGGCGACGCCCCATGATCCGCTTGTTCCGTCACGACGGCCTGGAAATCATGCTCAACGCCGAGATGATCCGCGAGATCCGTCCCGGCCCGCCCACGGTGCTCCTCCTCGCCGGCGGCGAGGAGATGCAGGTGAAGAACACCCCCCGGGACATCATGATCAAGGTCCGCGCCGAGCGCAAGGGCCGGGAGGACGAGGAGCGCGAGATCGCACCGCCGCCCGCGCCCAAGACGCCGCCGCCCCAGGAGCCCGGCCCGCCGGCCCCGTGAACCGCAATCCCGCTTCCGTTCCTGCGCTTTCCGCCCGATCCCCAAGGAGGGAAAACCCATGAGCCCCGAAACCGATCGCGCACCGCTCAAGCCCTATTTCCGCTGGCTGGTGCTGGCCATCATGTCGCTGATCTGCTTCGCGCAATACTTCATCTACGATTCCATCACGCCGCTGGGCACCCTGATCAAGTCGTCCATCGAACAGGGCGGGCTTGGCCTCTCGGGATCCGAATACGGGCTGCTCTTCTCGGCCTACGCCGTGGCCAACGTCTTCCTGCTGATGCTGCTGGTGGCCGGTGTCCTCGTCGACAAGCTCGGACTGAAGATATCGGGAATCCTGTACGGGTTCCTGTGCTTCATGGGGGCGGCGCTGACCGCCCTGGGGGCGATGTCGTCGCTGCCCGGCCTGCTGGGGCCGGCATATGAATGGCTGGACAAGGGCTTCTTGCCGCAGTGGGGCGCCGGGCTGAAGGTCATGCTCCTGGGCCGCGCCATCTACGGCGTCGGCGCCGAGGCCATCCTGGTGGTGAACAACAAGGTCCTGGCGCGCTGGTTCAAGGGCAAGGAACTGGCCTTCGCCTACGGGCTGAACCTGACGATCATGCGCTTGGGCACGTTCCTGGCGCTCAACATCCAGGCGCCGATCGCCAAGCACTGGGGGCTGCGCAACGCCATGTGGTTCGCCGCCCTGCTCATGCTGAGCGGCTTCTCGACCTATTTCATCTACCTCTGGCTGGAGCGCAAGGCGCGCGGCCGCGTCGGCGCGCCGGCGGCCGAGGGCGCCGCCGCCGGGAGCGAGGAAAAGTTCCGCCTCAAGGAGGTCTTCACCTTCAGCCCCTCGTTCTGGTTCATTTCGCTGCTGTGCGTCACCTTCTACTCGGCGGTCTTCCCCTTCCAGGCCTACGCCCCCGACATCCTGGTGCAGAAATTCGGCTACAGCGTCCCCCTGGCTGGCTCCATCGCCTCGGCGCTGATCTTCGGCACCATGATCTTCACCCCGATCTTCGGCTGGCTGGTGGACCGTTACGGCAAGCGCGCCACGCTGATGATGATCGGTTCGCTGCTGCTCATTCCCTGCCACCTGCTGATCGGCTTCACGCGCGTCCTGCCCATCCTGCCGATCTTCGCCGTCGGCATCGCCCTGTCGCTCGTGCCGGCCGCCCTATGGGCCGCCATCCCCATGATGGTGCCGGAGAAGAGGCTGGGGACGGCGTTCGGCGTGATCGGCTACATCCAGAACGTCGGCCTGATGCTCTTCCCCTACATCGCCGGCCGCATCTCCGACGCCCACACCGTCCAGAAGGTGATCAACGGCCAGAGCGTTGCCGTCGTCGACTACCGCTCCACCATGCTCATGTTCGCCCTGCTGGGGGCAGTGGGCTTCGTGTTCTCCGTCCTGCTCAAGCGCGCCGATACGCGGCGCAAGGAAGGGCAGAGCATCGAGTCGGTGATGCACGGCTAGCCGCCCCCCCGGCGCCGGCAGGCATGGAATCCATCCGCGAGATCTTTCGCATCGGCCACGGCCCCTCGAGCAGCCACACCATGGGGCCGCGCTCGGCCGCCGAAACCTTCCTGGAAAAGGCTCCCGCCGCCGCCTCCTACCGGGTCACGCTGTTCGGCAGCCTGGCCGCCACCGGCAAGGGCCACCTGACCGAGGAGACGCTGCTCGAGGCGTTTCGCGGCCGCAGGCTGGAGATCGCCTTCCGGCCGAGGACCTTTCTGCCGCGCCATCCGAATGCCATGACCTTCTCCGCCCGGGACGTCGCCGGCTTAGAGACGGCCTCCTGGACGGCCTACAGCGTCGGCGGCGGCAAGGTGATCGACGATGGCTATTCGCCCGACACGGACCGCGTCTACCCCTTCGTAACCATGGATGCCGTGCTGGCGCACTGCGAAAAGAGCGGCCGGCAGTTCTGGGAGGTGGTCGAGGAGCACGAGGGTGCGGGGATCCGCGACTACTTGCGCGGGGCGTGGCAGGTGATGCGCGACGCCGTCCGCCGCGGCAAGGCGAACGAGGGGGTCCTGCCGGGAGCGCTCAGGCTGCCGCGCAAGGCCCGCTCCTACTGCCTGAAGGCCCGCTCGTTCGCCGGCTCGCTGAAGCGCCGATCGCGGCTCTTCGCCTACGCCCTGGCCGTGGCCGAGGAGAACGCCGCCGGCGGGCTCATCGTCACCGCGCCCACCTGCGGATCGGCCGGAGTGGTGCCGGCCGTTCTCACCCTGCTGGCCAAGGACCGCCATCTCACCGAGGCCGATATCCTCAAATCCCTGGAGACCGCCGGGCTGTTCGGCGCCATGGCCAAGGCCAATGCCTCCATCTCCGGAGCCGAGGTGGGCTGTCAGGGCGAGATCGGAGTCGCCTGCGCCATGGCCGGCGCCGCCGCCGCGCAGCTGTCGGGAGCGACCGTGGGGCAGATCGAGTACGCGGCCGAGATGGGCATCGAGCACCACCTGGGCCTGACCTGCGACCCGGTGGCCGGGCTGGTGCAGATCCCCTGCATCGAGCGCAACGCTTTCGCCGCCGCCCGCGCGCTCGACCACCGCGCCTTCGCCCTGCTTTCCGACGGCCGCCACCGCATCAGTTTCGACGAAGTCGTCGAGGTGATGAAGATGACCGGGCGCGACCTGTCGTGGCGCTACAAGGAAACGGCGCGCGGCGGCCTGGCGGTGGTGGAAAAAGCCAGTGATTCGTAATTCGTAACTCGTAATTCGTTCGGGCAATCGCCGGTAGCAATTTTTAGACCTTATCTGAATCAGGTCAAGAAAGCATGGGACCGTTGAGTGGAGGGCAGTTCGTGATAAACAACGCCATCAGCGAAAGCCGCTCTCGCTGATGGCTCGCCGCGAATCACGAATCACGAGTCACTATTGTCCTAATAAAAAAGTTAGATTTCGAGCAATACCCTTTGTTCATCAG
>JAEAMF010000599.1_pt1 | contig 40660 bp, 41 predicted proteins | sample 8958721 | NCBI WGS metagenome assembly JAEAMF01 (sample SAMN16933255, study PRJNA681124) | bioreactor sludge metagenome | isolation source: anaerobic bioreactor treating anionic surfactant - SDBS | place: India: Bengaluru | collected 2019-02-28 | reverse complement strand
GCCGAGGACCGCGCCCGCATCGCCGCCGCCCTGAAGGCGGCCATCCGCCGCTGCGGCGCCTTCGACGAGGAGTTCCGCCGCGAGAACGCCGACGGCCCGGTCCGCTGGCTGCGTATCCGCGGCCGGGCGTCGCGGGGACCGGCCGGCGCCGCCGCGCGGGTGATGGGCAGCATCCACGACAAGACCGAGCGCAAGATGGCCTACGACGCGCTGGAGGGCGCCCGCGACGAGCTGGAGTCGAAGGTGAAGGAACGCACCCGCGAACTGCTGGACGCCAACGAGAAGCTGCGCCGGGAAATCGCCATCAAGAACGAGCTGCAGGACCAGCTCATGCGGGCCAGCGAGATGGAGCAGCGGCGCATCGGCCAGGACCTCCACGACAGCCTCTCGCAGCAGCTGGGGGGGATCGCCTTCATGGGCCAGGTGCTGCTGGAAAAGCTGCAGCGCGCCGGACGCGCCGAGGCCGGCGACATGGAGAAGCTGGTCGGCCACCTGCAGAACGCCCTGACCCACACCCGCGACCTGGCCAAGGGGCTGTATCCCACCCTCGGCCAGGGCGGCCTGGAGGCGGCGCTGCGCGAGCTGGCCGTCGCCGTCGGCGAGCTGTTCGCCGTGGCGGTCCGCGTCGAGTGCCGCGACGGCGTGGAGACGGTTGACGAGGGGGTGGTGATCCACGTCTACCGCATCGTCCAGGAGGCGATCAACAACGCCATCCGCCACGGCAAGGCCCGGCTCGTGGCCGTCCGCCTGTTCCGCGAGAAGGGGACGGCCGTGCTCGAGGTCGAGGACGACGGCGCCGGCTTCCCGCAGAAACCGAACCGCATGGGCATGGGGCTGAACATCATGGAGTACCGCGCCCGCTCGATCGGCGCCTCGTTTGCCATCTCCTCCCGCCGCCCGAACGGGACGGTCGTGAGGTGCGTGTTCGCCCCGCCGGGGCCCTTCGACGGCTAGCGCTTCCTTGACAGCGGACCGCCGTGAAGGTAAGGTGAGCGCCGTGGCCATGGGGAAAAAGAGCTCCGTTTTCATCGTCGACGACCACCCGATCATGCGCGACGGCATCTCGCAGCTGATCGCCCAGCAGCCCGACCTGGAGGTCGGCGGCAGCGCCAGCAGCGCCTCCGAGGCCCTCGACGCCCTCGGCCGCTCCACGCCCGACCTGCTGCTGGTGGACATCTCGCTGGGCGGCATGAGCGGCATCGACCTGATCAAGATCGTGAAGAAGCGCCGGCCGCGGCTGCCGGTCCTCGTCCTCTCCATGCACTCGGAGGACCTCTATGCCGAGCGGGCCATCCGCGCCGGCGCCAAGGGCTACGTCATGAAGCACGCCTCGGCCGGCACGCTGCTGGAGGCGATCCGCCGCGTCCTGGCCGGCCGGGTCTACCTCAGCCCGGCCATGACCGACAAGCTCCTGGAAAAAGCGGCCGGAAGCGAACCCGCCGCCGGCGGCTCGCCGGTCGACGGGCTGAGCGACCGCGAATTGGAGGTCTTCAAGCTGATCGGCCGGGGGCTGCGGCCGCAGCGCATCGCCGAGGAGCTGCAGCTGAGCATCAAGACGGTGGAGACCTACTATTCCCGGCTCAAGCTGAAGCTCAACGTCCGCGATGCCGCCGCCCTGCTGCAGCTGGCCATCGCCTGGCACGATGACCTCAAGGAGCCCGGCGAGACACCCTGAGAAGCCCCGCTTCCGGTCTTCCTAAAATATTGTCTCCTCTCAAAAATCGTGCGGAGTCAGGCTTGGCAGGCGTGCGTTCTGGCGGGACTGAAGCACCAAGTTCCAAGCACCAAACTCCAAATAAGCTCCAAATTTCAATGATCAAATGACCAAAACGTAAGAAAGTGATGGTGATAGTGGTAGTGGTAGTGGAATGCACTTGATCGATTTCTTTTCTGTAAGCTCTTGGTAGTGCCTTCACTAACACTAACACTATCACTTTCTTCGTTTTTGGATATTCCCTGTAAGGGAACTCCCCGACAGAAGAAAAGTGGGTTTCCCTTATTGCCTCCCGCATCCCGGGGGGCGATAGTGGAGCATACTCGAAGCAAAGGAGCGCAACGTCATGGCAGAGATCATCGCACGCTGGGAGTGGCGGACCTTCGGGGACGCCTTCGGGGCCGCGGAGAAGAACATCCTGGCGTTCCCGCCGGACAAGGTGCGGAGCAGTTCCGAGGTGTATATCCTGTCGCGGAACAGTATGGACAACACCAAGATCCGCGACATGCTGATGGACATCAAGACGCTGCGGCAGGTGAACGCCGACAAGCTGGAGCAGTGGTTCCCGGTCATGAAGGCCGGCTTCCCCCTGGCGCAGGCGGTGCTGGCCGACGTGTTCAAGGCCTGGAAGGCCGCGCCGCCGCTGTTGGCGCGCGAGGCCTATGGCTATGACGAGTTCCTGGGCGAGCTGGTCGCCCCGCACGCCGACCTCAGGATGGTGCGGGTGGAGAAGGAGCGGCACGGCTTCATGATCAACGGCTGCATCGTCGAGATCGCCGACCTGAAGTTCGATGGCGCGCCCATTCGCACCGTGGCCGTCGAGATGGCCGACCCGGCCGCCGTCATGCGCACGGTGCGCCAGCTCGGGCTGGAGGGCTTCGAGAACGTCAACTACCTGAAGGCGCTCAAGCGCTTCGTGGGCATGGGCATCATTTGATCCCTAAGGAGGATAATATGAAAAAGATCGTTCTGCTCGGTGTGCTGGCACTCATGCTGGCGGCGCCGGTACTGGCCGAGGAGGTCGAGTCGCGCGACCTGACCGGCCGCAGCGACGACGGCCTGCTGCTGTTCCAGTCGGCCGACGGCAAGTTCAAGTTCCAGCTCGACGGCCGCATCAATCTGGTCGCCGCCCTCTACTCGGGCAGCGAGACGCCGCTGGCCAACGGCATGGAAGTCCGCCGCGCCCGCCTCGGCCTCAAGCCCAGCTGGGGCGACTGGTCGGCCCAGTTCGACATCGACTTCAACGGCGTCGAGGCCGAGATCAAGGACATGTGGATCGGCTACGGCGGCTTCAAGGACATGATGATCACCCTGGGCAACCACAAGGGGCAGTTCAGCGTGGAGGAGGTCACCTCCTCACGCTTCATCACGTTCATCGAGCGCGGCCTGCCCAACGCCTTCGCCCCGGACCGCCGCCTGGGCCTCAGCGTGGCCAAGTGGGGCAAGAACTGGCGCGCCTTCGCCGGCGTCTTCGGCGAGGAAGCGGTCAATGCCGATGAGACCGGCGAAAACGAGGCGCTTAACTACAACCTGCGCCTGAACTTCCTGCCCATCCTCAAGGACAACGCCTTCATCCATCTCGGCGGCTCCTTCGGCCACTCGCAGCCCAACGCCAGCGACGGCGGCACGGTACGCTTCCGCGCCCGGCCCGAGACGCACGTGGCCGACAACCGCTTCCTGAACACCGGCAAGATCAAGAACGTCCAGTCCTGGGACCAGTACGGCCTGGAGCTGGCCGCCTCGTTCGGCCCGGTGCTGGTGCAGGGCGAGTACATCTCGACCACGGTCAAGCGCCTGGAGGGCAAGCCCGACGCCTCCTTCTCCGGCTACTACGCCTTCGCCAGCTGGATGGTCACCGGTGAGAAGCGCCCGTACAGCGTCGAGGAGGGCGAGCCCGCCGGCCGCATCTATGCCAAGAAGAAGGGACTGGGCGCCTTTGAGCTGGCCGCCCGCATCAGCAACCTCAACCTCAATGACAGCGAAGCTGGCATCATGGGCGGTGAGGGCAATAACATCACGCTGGCCGCCAACTGGTACGCCTATCCCAACCTCAAATTCGCCGCCAACTACATCATGGTCAACAACGACGAGTACGCCACCGGCGACGGCGACTACGCGGGCAACGACGACTACAACGTCTTCCAATTCGGCTTCTATTATTCGTTCTGAGCCGGAAGGCGCCTGATAACGAAGGCGCGGGGGCAGGCCGCCCTGCCCCCGTGCTATAATCCAATTCGCGAGGAAGAACCATGGGCAAGGAAATTGAGAGAAAGTTCCTCGTCAAGAGCGGGGAATGGAAGCAGGGGACCAGCGGCACCGTCTACCGCCAGGGCTACCTCTCCTCGGCCAAGGAGCGGGTGGTGCGCGTGCGCACCATCGAGAACAAGGGCTTCCTGACCATCAAGGGCATCACCAAGGGGGTGTCGCGCTCGGAGTTCGAGTACGAGATCTCGGCCGAGGACGCCGGCATCATGCTCGACGGCATCTGCGAGAAGCCGCTCATCGAAAAAAAGCGCTACAAGGTCCCGGTCGGCGGGCTGGTGTTCGAGGTGGACGAGTTCTTCGGCGAGAACGCCGGGCTGGTGGTGGCCGAGGTCGAACTGCAGGCCGAAGACCAAAAGATCGACCTCCCCGCCTGGGTCGGCGACGAGGTGTCGGGCGACCCGCGCTACTTCAATTCCAACCTGATCAAGCACCCGTTCACGAGATGGTGAGGCGGGGGCGGGGAGCGGAGCGGGCATGGCGGAGATGACGCAGGGGCGGGACGCGGCGGCCGCCGCCCAGAGCGGCCTCGACGACCTCCTCGACCTCGACAAGCACAAGCTGGCCCAGGTGCCGGAGCGGAAAGCCAACGCCACCGAGCGCTGGATGAAGTACCTGGGCTTCCCGCTGGGCATCGCCGTCTTCCTGCTGATCTTCTACATGCCGCTGCCGGCGGGGCTGACCGCCTCCGGCCAGGCGGTGCTGGCCTGCTTCGCCCTGGCCCTGGTCTGGTGGGTGTGCGAGCCGGTCCCCACCTACCTCACCTCGCTGATCCTGATGCTCGCCCTGGTTTTCACCGACGGCTGGGACCAGGAGCACGTGCTGGGCGTGCTCGGCTTCGACGTCATCTGGCTGAACGTCATGGCCTTCGTGCTGAGCTCGATCCTGGTCAAGACCGCCCTGGCCAAGCGCCTGGCGCTGAACCTGATCATCCGCTTCGGCCACAACGCCTCCAAGATGCTGCTGGCCTTCATCGTCCTGCAGCTCTGCCTGGCGCCGCTCATCCCGGCCACGGCGCCGCGGGCCGTCATGACCCTGCCGCTGATGTTGGTGGTGGCGGCCATCTACGGCTCGACCAGCGACAAGGTCAACGGCTTCGGCCGCAACCTGTTCCTGCAGAACCTCCTGGGCGTCAACATCTTCTCCTCCGGCTTCATGACCGGCAGCACCGCCAACCTGATCGCCATCTCGCTGATCATGTCGCTGAGCGGCGAAAAGGTGTTCTATACCGACTGGATGTTCGCCAACCTGCCGGTGGTGCTGGTGACGATGCTGCTGGCCTGGTTCTTCGGGCCGCGCCTGCTTATCCGCCTGAAACCCGAGGAGCGCCGGCCGGTCATCCCCGGCGGCATCGAGACGCTGAAGCGCCAGCTCGAGCGCATGGGCAGGATCTCGTTCAACGAAAAGAAGGCGGCGGCCATCTTCGGGCTGGTCATCTTCCTGTGGATCACCGACCGCTTCCACATGGCCTGGTTCGGCTTCGAGATCAACCCGGTGATGGCGGCCATGGCCGGCGCGATCATCACCTTCCTGCCCAAGGTCGGCATCATCAAGTGGAACGAGGCCGACATCCCCTGGCACCTCATGCTCTTCAGCGCCGGCGCCTACGCCGGCGGCCTGGCGCTGGACAACTCGGGCGCCGCGCGCTGGGCCATCGGCAACCTCTTCCGCCACCTGGATGTCGGCCCAGGGACCAATTTCTGGGTGGTCTACGTCATCGTCATCGCCGCCAACATGTACGCGCACATCTTCTTCACCAGCAAGACCATGCGCGTCATCATCATGATGCCCATCGTCATCGCCGTCGCCCAGCAGCTAGGTTTCCCGGTGCTGGCGCTGGCGCTGCCGGCGGCCTTCACCACCGACTGGGTCATCACCCTGCCGATCAACGCCAAGCCCAACGTCATCTATTTCAGCACCGGGCAGTTCTCGGTGCTGGACAACATCAAGTACGGCTTCGTGGTCTCGACGCTGGGCATCATCATCCTCACGATCGCCGGCATGACCTGGTTCCGCTTCCTGGGGATCACGCCATGAGCGCGGGAGCCGGAACCGGGAAGCGGGCCCTGGCCGCCGCCGCGGCGCTGCTCCTCGTCCTGGGCGCGGCGTTGCCGGCCCGCGGCCGGGAACTGTCGCGCTACGAGGAGACCGTCACGCTCGCCGCCGACGGCTCGGCGCGGGTGCGCGTCCTGCTGGAGCCCCGGCCGGGCGCCGCCGCACCGGTCCTGATCCCGGTCCGTTCGGCGATCCTGCGCGACGTGCGGGCCAAGGGTGCCGGGTCTCCCGCCCCGCGGTCGGTCGCGCGCGGCAACGGCCAATTTCTTGAGATTGTCCTGCCGCCTGCTCCCGAGGCGGGAGCCGCCGGCACGATCGAGGTGACGTACGCCATGGACGGGTATTTCAAGGCCGGCGGCCGCCCCGGCCCGTTCGGCAACCGCAGGCTCGACTACCGCTTCGTCAGCGTGTCCTTCGCCGCCATCGACCGCTTCTCCGCCTCCCTGGTCCTTCCCCAGGGTTGGGTCTTCAACGACATCGGCCGCTTCGTGCCCGCTCCCGAGAAGGAGGGCATGGTCGCGCCCTTCACGATCGTCCGCGCCGGCCAGCGCCTCGCCGGCCGCATCGGCCTCTCCGGCCTCGGCCTCGGCGACGAAGTGGCGCTCTCCTGCACCGTGCGCCATGGCCGGCGCTCCCCCTGGCTCATCTTCCTGCTGGCCGCGCTGGCCGCGGCTTATCTGGTCTTTTTCCGCGACGTGCTGCGGGGCAAGGGCGCATGAGCATCATCCACCTGAAGCAGTCGAAGGCCCTGGAGCGGCAGATCGACGAATTCCTGGACACGGTCAGCCGCGCCTCGCTGGTCTTCCGCAACGGCATCCGTGAGTACCTGGACGGCGAGATCGCCGCCTTCGAGGCGACGATCGGCGAGATCTCGCGCATGGAGAACCGGGCCGACGACTTGCGCCACGCCATCGAGACGCAGTTGTACACTCATTCGCTGATCCCCGAGAGCCGCGGCGACGTGCTGGGCCTGCTGGAGAACATGGACACGGTGATCAACACCGAGAAGAAGTCCCTGCTGCAGTTCTCGGTGGAGATGCCGCAGGTGCCCGGCGAGTTCGCCAAGGACTTCCTGGCCCTGGCGGACGTCAGCGTGAACGCCGCCGAGGCGGTGGTGACGGCGGTGCGCGCCTTCTTTCACGATTTCAACATGGTAAAGAACTACCTGCACAAGGTGTACTTCCACGAGAAGGAGGCGGACAAGATCAGCGACCGGCTCAAGCGGAGGATCTTCAGCTCCGGCCTCGACCTCAGCCGCAAGATCCACCTGCGCTATTTCGCCCTGCACGTCGAGACCATCTCCGATCATGCCGAGGACGTCGCCGACCGTCTGGGCATCAGCACCATCAAGCGCGGCTTCTGAGCCGGACGGCCGATGATCTATATCTTTCTCGTCAGCGGCCTGTTCCTGGGATGGTCGCTGGGCGCCAATCACGCCGCCAACGTCATCGGCACTGCCGTCACCTCCAAGATGGTCCGCTTCCGCACCGCCGCCGTGCTATGCAGCGTGTTCGTCATCCTGGGCTCGGTCCGCGGCGGTACGGGGACGACGGCGACGCTGGGCCGGCTGGGCCGGGTCGACGCCATGGCCGGCGCCTTCATGGTTACCCTGGCCGCGGCGCTGGCCGTATACTGGATGACCCAGCTCAAGCTCCCGGTCTCCACCTCGCAGGCGATCATCGGCTCGCTCCTGGGCTGGAACCTGTTCGCCGGCGCCGCCACCGACCTGCACCTGCTGGAGCGCATCGTGCTCAGCTGGGGGGCGGCGATCGTGCTGGCGGCGCTGCTGTCGGCCGCGCTGTACCTCCTGTTCCGCGCCGTCCTGAAGCGGATGCGCATCCACCTGCTGAGGGTGGACGCCTATACCCGGGCCGGACTGGTCGCGGTGGGAGCCTTCGGCTCCTACAGCCTGGGGGCTAACAACATCGCCAACGTCATGGGCGTGTTCGTCCCGGTCGCCCCCTTCCGCGACATCTCCGTCGGCGGGCTGTTCACCCTCACGGGAGTCCAGCAGCTCTTCCTGCTGGGCGGAGTCGCCATCGCCGTCGGCGTGTTCACCTATTCCCACCGGGTCATCCAGACCGTCGGCGGGGACCTGCTGAAGCTCTCGCCGCTGGCGGGCCTGATCGTCGTGCTGGCCGAATCGCTGGCGCTCTTCCTTTTCTCCTCCCGCTGGCTGGAGGGCTGGCTGCTGGCCCACGGACTGCCGGCCATCCCGCTGGTTCCCATCTCCAGCTCGCAGGCGGTCATCGGCGGCATCATCGGCATCGCCGTCGTGCGCAGGGGCCGGGAGATCCGCTTCCGCGTCCTGGGCGAGATCGCCCTGGGCTGGCTGGTCACGCCGCTGCTGGCCGGTGTGGTCACCTTCTTCGGGCTGTTCGTGCTGCAGAACGTGTTCGGCCTGGAGGTGCACCGCCGGGCCGTTCCTGCGGCCGCGGTCGAGGTCGTGCGCCCGGCGCCGCCGCGTTCCCTGCCGGCGGCGCAGCCCCCGCCCCCTGTGCCGGAGAAGAAGTCCCTTGAGAAGAAGGCTTCAGGGGACAGGAAGAATGGGACAGGGAAGAAAAGCGAGTACTGAGCGTGCCAGTTACTCGCCACGCGCCATGATTGATCGCTTTGTTGCTGCTGCCGTGCGCCTTAAGCCGTACGCCGTAAGCCGAGCGCATTTCCTCGTTACGCGTCACTTGTCACTCGTCACTGAATAGAGCGGCACGCCGCCCCACCGGGCGGGACGGCGCGCCTCAGGAAAGGGGGAACTGGGATCAGGTGTGCAGATACTGCTTCTTCAACTGCTCGGCCCTCTGCCGGCCGGCCTCGGTGAACATCACCGATTTGGTGTTGGCGAACTGGATGATCAGCTTGTCGTCGGCCAGCTTGTTGAGGGTCTCGAAGAGGTAGCCTTTCCAGGCGCGAAAGATCCTCTCGCCCGGATTTTTGCGTGATTCTTCCTCCCAGCCGGTCAGGAACATCAGCAGCAGGTTCAGCTCCTTGATCTTTTCATCCATGGTGCGTCTCCTTGGGAATGAACGTTTCCGGCCGCCGGCCCGTCAGATGGTGATCAGTGGCTGCAGCTTGGCGAAGAGCTTCTCGCCGATGCCCTTCACCTTCAGCAGGTCCTGCACCCGCTTGAAGCCGCCGCTGTTCTTGCGGTACTCCAGGATGCGCTGGGCCATCTTGGCGCCGATCTGGGGCAGCTTGGCCAGCTGGGCGGCGTCGGCGCTGTTGATGTTGACCAGCTGCTTGCCGGCGCCGGCCGGGGCCGGCTGGTCGGCGGCGGCGAGGGAAACGGTGGAAACGACGGCCATCGCCAGGATGACCAGCAGGGTGAGAATGGTTTTGGTTTTGTTCATGTGTGACCTCCTGCCGGTGGCCATTCAGGAACCGTGCCAAGACGGACCCTTCGCAAGGAGAAATCGGCGATCCCCGATAATGAAAGGAAATAGCCGAAAGCCCCAGCGGCTATTCCCTGATTGGTCGTAAAGAAAAGTTTACCTGTTGGGCTCACAGGGTAAAACTGCCGTTACGGCAGCGATCGAGGCTGTGTCCGGAAAATCTTATTCTATAGGCCATCTTCGCCTTGAAGCCGCCTTGGCATGGAGATTGAATCCCTGCCGGCAGGAGGGAACCATGAACCGAGGCTTCACGTTGATCGAAACCATGATGACGCTGGCGGTGGTCATGCTGGCCGTCCTGTCCAGCGCCCGTGTCCTGACGGCGGCGCTGGCCCAGACGCGCGGGGCGGCCCTGCGTTTCCGTCTGGTGGACAAATTGGAGTTCTACAAGAACTATCTCCTGTCGCGGCCCTTTGACGGCGCCGAACTGGAGGCCGGCCGTCACGAAAAGGCGGAAGCGGGCGTGCGCATCGAATGGCGCGTGCAGGATTCCTCGCCGACGCTCAAGCGGCTGCGGCTCCAGGCGGGCGCCGGCGGCCGCTCCCTGTCGCTAGCGTTGCAACGCTCCCGCTTCCTGCTGGAGGTGCGGCCGTGATCCGCGGCTTCGGCCTGCTGGAGATGCTGGTCGCCCTCACGCTGGGGCTGGGTGTGCTCACTGTGATCATCGCCCATTCGACCGGCTCGGCGAAGGTGGAGCGCAAGGTTGCTGCCGGGCAGGAGCGGCTGGAGGCGATCTTCCACGCCGTCGATGCCATCAAGTCCGACCTGAACAAGTGCGGCATGCGCCTGCAGGAGGCGAGGCCGTTCGCCGCCGTCACGCCGTTCACCGCGTCATCGACCTCGTTCTCCTGCACGTACGGCATCGCCGACGAGCCGCTGCTGGAGGGGGCGCTGCGCGGGCAGCAGTCGTTGCGCGTCGCCGCCGGCGAGTGCTTTGCCAAGGGCCGGGCGCTTTTCCTCTACGACCGCCGCAGCCGCGCCTGGGAATTGAACGAGATCGAGTATCGGCTGGACGGCGCCCTGGTGCTGAAACGGCCGCTGGAGAGCGATTTTCCCCGCGACAGCACCGTCGTGGCGCTGCGCCGCGCCGAGTACCGCTATTCGCCGGCCCGGCGCCTCCTGCAGCGCCGCGGCGACGGCGGCTCCTTCCAGCCGCTGCTGGAGGAGGTAAGCGACTTCTACGTCACCTACTTCCCCGACGCCAACTCGGTCCTGTACCGCATCGAGATCGACCGCAAGGAGCAGGTGCGCGGCTACATCTTCCTGCTCAACATGGCATGAGCATGGGCGAAAGGGGCAATATCGCGCTGGCCATGCTGTTCGCCGTGCTGCTCGCCGCCTCCGGCATGGCCCTGCTGACCCGGGGCGGCGATCACCTGCGCATCGCCGCCGCCCGCTGCCAGCGGCGGCTGGAGTCATCGACGCTGGAGCAGGTGCTGCTGCACGGCCTGCACCGCTACCGCGAGGCGCTGGCCGCTGCCGAGCCGATGGCCTGGGCCGGGCCGGAGACCGGATTCTTCAGCGCCGAGGCGTTCCCCGCCTGGAGCGAGGACGGCATTGAGGGGCGGCATGAGTTTCACTTTCGCCCCTGGCGCGAGGAGGACGGCTTCCGGGTCATGCGCGTCGAGGACCTGGTGCGCACGCGGCGTCCCGACGGCCGGCTCGAGTATGCCGGCCGCGCCGGCGTAGAGCTGCTCACGGGCGATATTCCGGCCAGCGAGATCGGGCTGCTGGTTTCCGATCCGCAGGCGGTTGATGCCGCCGCCTACCTGGCCGGCCGCGGCGTGACGCATGCCGGAGCGGTCCTGCCACTGGCCGGCGGCCTCTCCGTCCAGGCCGACCCCGGCCGGCTGCTGTGCGCGGCGCTGGGACTTCCGGTCGAAGTTCCCGATTGGCCGCGCATCCGCGAAGCTTTCGGCCTGCCAGCCTCCGCCGATCCCGTTCCGCTGGGAATATACCTGGCCCGTTCGGGGGACGAAGTGCGGGCGGTCTATGTCGAAGGTGACCTGGAGCGGCTGGTGCTGACCGCCGCCAACGGCCGGCAGGAGATCGTCTTCGAGGACGGCGGCCGCCGCCTCGAGATGAGCTATGTCCCGGGCGAGGATGGCCTGTCGTGGAGCGGCGCGGGGGGGCCGGAGGTCGCCGGCTGCCGCTTCGCCGGCCGCATCGTCGTCCATGGCAGCGTCGGATCGGTGGCGCAGGAGGGGGCGGCGGCGTTCCTCGCCGCATCGCGCATCGAGCTGCTGGCCAGCGGCCGGCTGGTGGTCGCCACCGGGCTGGAGAGCGGCAATCTCGAAATCGGAACGCCGCGCCTGCCCAAGATTCTGCTCATGACCTGCGGCGAGGATTTTTTCGGCGGCGGGCCGGTCAGCGCCGACGTGGCCTTCGTCCACAGCGACGAAACGACCGTCGAAGCACAGGTGATCGCCGCCGGGTCGCTGGTCAACGATGAAGGCGCGGTGCGCGTCTGCGGTGGCGTGATCGCCGGCGGCGTCGACAACCGCGGGCGGCTGAGCGTCGAGGGAACGGCGGGCGAGTTCGCGCTCGGCCGCGCGCTGCGCCTTCCCGGGTTCAGGATGCTCCGCGATTTCCGCGTCGATTTCATCGAGGAGAGGAGCGATGACGGACCGCAGGGGACTGACGGTCATTGAAGTGCTGGTGACCGTCGCCCTGTTCTGGGCGGTCATGTTGCTGGCGGCGCCCGCCCTGGGATCGTTCTTGTCCCGCCTGGAGTTCCACTCGGCCGTGCGCGGCGTCGTCGGCGGCTTGAGCGCCGCCCGCAGCCACGCCATCTGCGGCTGCGAGCCGGTGCGGGCCGAGGTCAGCGGCGGCAGGATACTGCTCAGCCGTGACCGCGGGGACGGCTGGCGGGTCTTCCGCGGCTTCGACCTGGGGAAACGGGTGGCGGTGAGCGCCAACGGCCGGCCGGTCTTCTCGCCGCTGGGCAATGCCGTGCCGCTGTGCACCGTCACCCTGCGCGATGGACGACATGCCTGCCGCGTGGTCGTCTCCCTGTACGGCCGCATCAGGGTTTACGGCGGTTCCTGATTCCAGCAGCCGGCCGTTGTGCTACAATGGGCACGCTCGTCCCTGCCGGAAGCAGGGATGCCATGGAGCGCCGATGGACCTTGGGCAGATGTTCCGTTCGCCGGAAGGGGCCGCTGCGGTCGCCGCCTCCTACGCCAAGCTGCTGACGCGCTGGTCCCCTTCGTTCCACCCGGTCCGCATCGCGACGAGCCTGGGCGAGGCCTTCGCCATGACCGGCGGGAACGGGGACGGCCCGGCCATCCTGATGCTCCACGGCTCGGGCTCCAACGGCGCCGTGTGGATGGGCGCCGCCGCCGAGCTGGCAAAGATCGGCCGCTGCTACGCTCTCGACCTGCCCGGCGAGCCGGGGAACAGCGCTCCGGCGCGCTTGAGCTGGGGGGAGATGGTCGGCTGGCTCGGCGAGGCGCGGCGACAGGTCCACGAGCGGCCGCTGGTACTGCTGGGCAACTCGCTCGGAGGCTGGCTGGCCATGGCCAGCGCCGCCGCCGATCCCGACGACGTGGCGGCGGTGATGACCGTCTGCCCCGCCGGGGTCTGCCCGCGGCGCTCCTCCTACCGCTGGTACGCCCTGGCTTCGCGCTGGGCGGGCAAATGGGGGCCGCGAGTCATGGAGCGCGCCAACCTGCGCGGCCAGAAGATGGATGACGAATTCCGTGAATTCTTCGACCAGGCGGGCCGTCATTTCATTTACCGGCCGTCGGTGCCGATGCTGACGGACGAGGAACTCGGCCGGCTGACGATGCCTCTGGGCTACTGGGCGGGCAAGAAGGACATCCTGCTGCCTACGAAAAAGATCGCCCGCCGGCTGCGGCGCCTGGTCCCGCACGTCTCCGTCTTCATCGCTCCGCAGGGCGGCCACGCCTATCATCCCCCCGCTGTTGCCCTGCGCGAGTGGCTTTCCTTGGCGCTTTCCCGGCCCCAGCCATGAGCCCGGCCTAAAACTCTGGAAGCCGATCCATGAATCGCGCGTGCCTGCACGGCAGAAGTTCGATCGCCGGGAATGCCGGCTGAGCAAGCTGGCCCTGTAGCCGAGGCGGGCCTGCCGGGAAGGGAGCTATTCCTTTTCCAGGATCAGCGACTTCACGCCTTTCCGGGTCAGCTCAGCCACGAAACGCTCGGCGTCCTTCGGGCTGCCCTCGTATAGGCCGAAATGGATGGGGATGGCGATCTTCGCCTTCACGTCCAGGGCGGCCTGGACCGCCTCGTCCACCGAGTTCATGGTGAAGGTCTGCCCCAGGGGCAGCAGGGCGATGTCGCACGCGAACTCCTTCATCTCGGGGATCCTCTCGGTGTCACCGGCATGGTAAATTCTCGTCCCGCCGGCGGTGACGACGTACCCGACATAGCCGCTCGCCTTGGGGTGGTACTGCGTCTTCCTGACGTTGTACGCCGGGACGGCCTCGATGGCGACGCCGTTCAGGGTGACGCTCTTGCCGGGCGGCAGCAGCATGTGCTTTCCCTTGGCCCGGCGGATCGCGAAGGGGCTGATGACCGTCGTGTCGTCGGTCGCCAGCCGGTTGATGTCGGCCAGGGAATAGTGGTCGGCATGGTCGTGGGTGACCAGGATGATGCCGGCCTTGTCCTCCTTCCTCAGGGAGACCGGATCGATGTAGATCCGCGTCGTCCCGGCGTCGATCAGGATCGACGATTGTCCGAACCAATGGAGCTTCTCGAGCATGGCCCCTCCTTTTCCGGCTGAAAAGGAAACAGCGGAAAGAAAAGAGAAAAATGCGATGAGGAAACGAATATGCTTCATTTGCCTCGCCCGGGAACGTATCCGTTCCCCTTCCCGTTATTCTGAAATACGGCCCGGGCGATGTCAACCAGGCGGCCTGCCTCCACGCTGAGCGCCAGGTCTTTCATCATAACAATCACGATTCGCCTTCAGCCGCGGCCGATGTCGGGCAGCAGAGCGCCGGCGATTGAAAAACTGCGCAATGGGACTTGCCAATTGACAAATACAAGAATTAAAGTACCGACCCCACTTTTTCTGCCGCCCCCTCGTCGGGGGCCTTACGGGTCTTTACTTGTTACTCACTGAGCTTGTTCTTCACTGCGGCAATCTTGCCGGCCATCGTGAGTTCCTTGTCGCGGCGGTCGTCGATGCGCAGCGTCGTCGAGACGCGCGCGGCCCCCATGCGGAAGGGGGCCTCGTGCATGGCCTTGACCGCCTCGAGCACCTCGTCCATCTCGCCTTCCAGGATGGTCGACATGGGAGTGAGCATCGTCTTCAGGCCGGGGAACCGCGCGAGGGCCTTCTCGACCCCGGCGACCCAGGTGCTCAGCGACGGCGATGCGGTTCCCAAGGGGACGACCGTCACCTCGGCGACGACCCGGCCCATGACGGCGGCTATTTCTTCACCTTCGCCAAAACGTCCTTGATCAGGTCCCTGGGCACGGTGAAGGTCAGCATCTTGAGCTTGACGTAGTCGCCGCGGAAGAAATAGTAGCCCTCGTGCCGGCCCCAGCGCGCCGAGCGGCCCGAGTCCTTGACCAGGAACCAGTCGTGGCCCCGGTGGTTTTTGTAGCCGACGATGTGGATGCCGTGGTCGTCCTCGGTGGTGCGGTTGTCGATGCGGAACTCACGGGCGTCCTGGTCGATGGACCCGGCCGGAATGTCGAAGCTGGGGACGAAGCAGACGTCCTGGAACCCCAGCTTGCCGGGCTCCGAGACGTCGCCGCCGATGCCGACGCTGATCCCGGCCTTGACCGCGCGCAGGATCAGGCCGTACCACGCGTCGAGCGGCACGTTGAGGTAGTCTTGGCTGTGCCACCAGTTGTCGGGGACGGCGTATTCCTGGAAGGTGTAGAAGGGGTAGAACGACGTGGACATGACGTCGACGTAGTTGTCCATGTCCAGCTTCGTCTCGTTCTTCAGGAACTCGAGCGGCGTCATCTCCCTGCCCTCGTAGGCGAAGGTGCTGGGCGGCGCGCCGATGTGCTTGTCCAGGATGACGGCCACGTGCTTCAGCACGTCCTTCTCGTCCCACAGGTTGTTGGCCTTCACGTACTCGAGGTAGGCCCGGATCTCGGTGATCAGCGGCTCGTGGTCCAGCTTGTCGCCGTCGACGCGGCGGCCGGGATAGGCCTCCTCGGGCACGATGCCGACCTGCTTCCAGATGCGGTTGATGGCGTTGCTCTCGCCGCCCTCGGCGACCAGCGAGGCGCCGCGCTCGCGCACCCAGCGCCGCACCTTCTCCAGGTACTCGTGGTAGACGGTCCACATCTCGGAGAGCTTGATCTTTTTGCCGCCGAGGCGGAAGATCTCCGACTCGTAGTACGAGGTGGTGGCGAAGCTCCAGCAGGTGTTGGTGTTGTACTGGGCGACGGGGGGGAAATGGAAGACCGGGCGGCAGGCGGCCGGCGACGGCGGCGGATAGACCCCGCTCATGTCGGAGAGCAGGGTGCGCGCCCCCTCGCGTTCCTTCTTCTTCTCGGCCTGGCGCTTGCGGATGGCGGCCGTCTCGTCGTCGCGGGCGGCCTGCTCCTTCTCGCGCGCCTCCTCCATGGCCTTCAGGACCGGATCGACGTAGCGCTTCTCGTACTTGACCTTGTTCTTCGCCCCGGCCGCCAGCGGCGTGACCAGGGAGCACAGCGAAACGCAAAGCAGGAAGGCGATGATCTTCTTCATGTTCGCTCCTTGGGTATCAGAACTCCGCGCTCTTGGGCGTGCGCGGGTAGGGGATGACGTCGCGGATGTTCTCCATGCCGGTCAGGTACATGACGGCGCGATCGAGGCCCAGGCCGAAGCCGGCGTGCGGTGCGCCGCCGAAGCGGCGCAGGTCGAGGTACCAGCGGTAGTCCTCCTCGTTCAGCCCCATCTCGGCGATGCGGCGCTGCAGCACGTCGTGGCGCTCCTCGCGCTGGCTGCCGCCGACGATCTCGCCGATCTCCGGCACCAGCAGGTCCATGGCCGCCACCGTGCGGCCGTCGTCGTTGAGGCGCATGTAGAAGGCCTTGATCTCCTTGGGGTAGTCGGTGACGAAGACGGGCTTGCGGAACACCTGGTCGGTCAGGTAGCGCTCGTGCTCGGTCTGGATGTCCTTGCCCCACTCGGGCGGGAAGTTGAACTTCTGGCCGGACCCTCGCAGGATCTCGATGGCCCGGGTGTAGGTGATGCGCTCGAATTCCGCGCCGGCGACCAGATGCAGCCGCTCGAGCAGGCCGGTGTCGATGAAGCGGTTGAAGAACTCCATCTCCTGCGGCGCCTGCTCCAGCACGAAGCGGATGACGTACTTCAGCATGTCCTCGGCCAGGCGCATGTCGTCGCCCAGGTCGGCGAAGGCGATCTCGGGCTCGATCATCCAGAACTCCGAGGCGTGGCGCTGGGTGTTGGAGTTCTCGGCGCGGAAGGTCGGGCTGAAGGTGTAGACGCGGCCGAAGGCCAGGCAGAAGCCCTCGACGTTGAGCTGTCCCGAGACGGTCAGGCTGGTCTCGCGGCCGAAGAAGTCCTGGCTGAAATCGACCGCCCCCTGGGCGTCCACGGGGGGGTGCAGCGGGTCCAGGGTGGTGACGCGGAACATCTGGCCGGCGCCCTCGCAGTCGCTGCCGGTGATGATCGGCGTGTGCACGTAGACGAAGCCGCGCTCGTGGAAGAACTTGTGCAAGGCAAAGGCCAGCAGGCTGCGCACGCGGAAGACGGCCATGAAGGTGTTGCTGCGCGTCCGCAGGTGGGGGATGGTGCGCAGGAACTCGAAGGAGTGGCGCTTCTTCTGCAGCGGGTAGTCGAGGGCGGAGAGGCCGACGGCCTCGATCGACGCGGCCTTCATCTCGAAGGGCTGGCCGGCGCCGGGCGATTCCACCAGCCTTCCCGTTGCCTTGAGCGACGTCCCCAGCGGAAACTTGCCCACTTCGGCGAAATTGGCCAGCCCGGCGTCGTACACGATCTGCAGGTTCTTGAAGCAGGAGCCGTCGTTCAGCTCGATGAAGGCGAAGTTCTTCGACTCGCGCTGGGTGCGGATCCAGCCGCGCACTTCCAGCTCGCTGTCCAGCAGCGGCTTGTAGTCGGAATAAATCTGCTTGACGGTCGTCCAGGCCATGGTCCCACCTCTCGGAGCCCCGATTGTAGCGCAAATCCCGGTGCCGGGCAAATCGTATTGACTTGCTGCGGGATTCGTTCCAGAATAGGACCATGAAAGCAAAACGACCGATCCTCGTCCATTCGCTGGCCCTGGCGCTCCTGCTCTCGTTCTTCCTGGCCCTACGCGGCCCCCTCTTCGCCGGCGACGACGTCCTGCAGCGGCTCGGCCTGACGCCGGAAGCGGCCAGGGAGGGCGTGCTCGGGCCTTTGTCCGGCGGCACCCCTTACGACGACGCGGCCTACAGGGCATTCAAGGCCCTCCCGGCGGCGGCCCGCGCCGACGTCGTGCGCGCCGGCCTGGCCTGGATCAAGGCCTATGTGACGAGCGCGGAGTTCCAGGAGGCGTACCGCCGGCTGCGCGAGAGCGAAAAACCGGCCGCGCCCGAGCCGCGCGCCGGCGCCGACGACCAGCTCAAGGCGATGCGCGCCGATATGGAGAAGAGCATTGCCGAGATGAAGAAGAACATGGCGGGCATGGACGCCGAAACGAAGAAGCAGATGGAGGCCGTGATCCAGCAGCTGCGCGCCCAGATGGCGCAGATGGAGGGAGACCAACAGAAGGAGATGCTGCGCCAGGGGACGGCGCTGGCGGCCGCGGGGGACAAGGAGCGCCACCAGGAGGCGCTCGGGGAATGGGAGCGGGATTTCCCCGCCGATCCCCGCGTTCTCATCAAGCGGCGCATCCAGGAGTTCCTGGCCATGAGCGCCGGGGTTGACTTCGCCGCCCGGCTGCAGCCGCGCGGCGACAAGATGATCTTCGCCAACGAGGCCTACGAGCAGAAAGCGCCCGAGTGGAAGCTGTGCTACCGCGCCGGCCGCGAGGCCACCGAGGCCGCCCGCTCCTTCGCCCGGGCCTGGCTCGCCGAGCTGGAAAAGAAATAGCGATCGGGGAGGAGAGCATGAAAACAAAGAACGCCATGCGCGCGGCCGGGCTGGCCCTGGCCGCCCTGGGGCTGCTGCTGGCGCTGCCGCTGGCGGCGCAGAAGGACTTCAACCAGTCGGAGAAGGAGACGGTCGAGAAGTACAAGCGCGCCCGCGTCCATTTCCTGAAGGGCGGGGAATACCTGAAGAAGGGGAAGCTGGACAAGGCGCAGCAGGCGGCCCAGGCCGCGCTGGCGATCTTCCCGGAGTACGCCGAGGCCCGCCTGCTGCAGGCGGAGGTGGGCTACCAGCGGGCGCAGTACGAGGAGGCGCTGAAGGACATCGAGGCGGCCAAGGCGAACTTCCGCCGGTTCAGCAAGCTGTACGAATACTCCTACCTGCAGTACTTGGAGCTGCTGCGCCAGGAGCGCGACCTCGTCGACAAGCACATCAACGACTTGACCATGCAGCTGACCATGTCCCCTCCCAACGATGAAGCGCGGCAGAAGATCGAGGACACCATCAGCAAGGACAAGCAGAGCCGCGACACGCTGGACGCCAAGCTGCGCAGCCCGATCCCCGAGGTGCTGGACGTGCCGGCCGACTACCAATACACCCACGGCAACATCCTCTTCAAGATGCGCCGCTTCGGTGAGGCACGCGAGCAGTACCTGGCCGCGGTCCAGGCCGATCCGCGCCATGCCAACGCCTGGAACAACCTGATCAGCATCCACTTCGCCTCTCACGACATCGCCGGGGCACGGAAGTACGTCCAGGAGGCCGAGGCCAGCGGCGTGAAGCTCAACGAGAAGCTGAAGCAGGCGGTCCTGGAGGCGAAGTAGTCCGGCAACGGGCGGCCGGGTCCAAGCATTTGGATTTTAGGGCTTTTTTCGGCTGAAAAACCGGAAAAATGGAGCCGCCGTTGGGGCGGTTCCCCATGTTTCCTGAGCGTGCACTCCTGGATATCCCCCACTGACGGAGTTTTCCGCAGCCGGAGTACCGCCCGCTGCCGGACCGCGCCGCACCCGAGTCCTTGGCATCGGTTATGCTGAACATGATGCGGGAACAGGCGGGAGTCCAGCCTGGAACAAGGAGGAAACATGGCGGGAACATGGATGCGCTGCGTGCGGATGCGGGGCGGGGTGTCGCTCATGGCAGCGCTTCTGCTGGCGCTGATGCTGGATGCCGGCGTCGGCAAGGCCAGCGATGAGATCGCCCGGCCCGAGCTCTTCAAGCAGGCCAACAGCCATTACAACCGGGGGATGGATTACTGGCAGGACGGGAAAGCGGACAAGGCGCGGCAGGAAGCTCGGGCCTGCCTGGATCTGTACCCCAGCTTCGCCGACGCCCACCTGCTCCTGGCGCGGCTCGATTATGTCGGCGGCAAGATCGAGTCGGCGCTGCAGGAGATCGATGCCGCCTGCGCCGGCTTTTCCCAGTTCGGGGCGTTCTACCTGCAGCGCTACCAGGAGAACCTGAATCAGCTGCGCGACCGGCGCCTGCGCCAGGAGGAATACGTCCACGGCCTCAACGAAACCCTGGCCAGGTCCGGGATGACGCCGTCCGAAAAGGCGCGCATCGAAGCGCAGGTCCAGATGGAGACCCAGGAGCTGAACAATCTGGACTTGAAGCTGCGCGAACCGGCCCCCGCTGTGCAGGACCTGCCGGCCGAATACCGCTTCGTGCGTGGCAACATCCTCTTCAAGCTGCGGCGCCTGGGAGAGGCTCGGGACGCCTACCAGGCCGCGATCCGCACCGATCCGCGCCATGGCCACGCGTACAACAACCTGATCAACCTTCTCTATGTGTCCGGCGACAACGGCGGTGCCCGGCAGGTCATCGCCCTCGCCGAGAAAAACGGCGTGGCCGTCAATGAGAAGCTGAAACAGGCGGTGCTGGAGATGAAATCATGAGCGGGAGCGAGGAGGGTCGCATGAATCATGATGCGCGCGGAGCCCGATCGCGGCGCCGCGCGGCGCGCGGCGCCATCCTGCTGCTGTTGGCGCTGGCGCTGCCGCTGGCCGCGCAGAAAGGTTTCAACCAGAGCGAAAAGGCGGCCAGCGAAAAGTTCAAGCGGGCCCAGGCGCATTACAACAAAGGCGCCAGGTACCTGAAGACGGGAGCGCTAGACAAGGCGCATCGCGAGGCGATGGACAGCATGGAGATCTATCCCGACTTCGCCGACAGCCACATGCTGCTGGCGGCCATCGACTATCAGCGTGGGAAATACGAGTCCGCCCTGGAGGAGGTCCAGAAGGCCAAGGCCAGCTTCGACGCCGTCAGCAGATTCTACGAATCGTCGTATCAGGATTACTTCGCGCGGCTTCGCGAGCAGCGCGATCAGCTGGCCGAGCGCCTTGCCGACCTGGTCGACTCGGGCTCCTCGACGATCCTGGTGAACGAAGCCTCGAACCGGCTGAAGGCGATCGACCTGCAGCTCCGGGAATGGCGGCCCAGCTCCGGGCTCGAGCTTCCCGCCGAGTACCATTTCGTCCACGGCAATGTCCTGTTCAAGCTGAAGCGCCCCGCCGAGGCCGAAGCCATGTACCGGGCGGCCATCGCGGCCGACCCGCGCCACGCCAATGCCTGGAACAACCTGATCAGCCTCCGCTTCGCCGCCGGCGACATCGCCGGCGCGGCGAATTGTGTCCGGGAGGCCGAGGCCAGCGGCGTGGTCATCAACGAAAAGCTGAAACAGGCGGTACTGGACCGCCAGGGGAAATAGCCCCGGGGAACGCCGCCGTCTTCTTTCCGGTCTTGTCCGACCCGTCCGGCTGGTCCGACCTTCTTGCGATTGCTTTTTCCCGGCGTTGCGCTAGAATGGCGGCGCGGGAGGTCGAAGCCATGAAGACGGTCGTCTTTCATTACAGCGGCACGGGGAACTCGTTGTGGTCGGCCCGGGTGCTGGCCGCGAAGCTGGACGGCGCCGCCCTGCGGCCCCTGAAGGGCGCCGACGTGCTCGCCGCTGGCGGCGCCGACGCCGTCGGCTTCGTCTTCCCGGTGCACATGTGGGGCGTGCCCGGGCCGGTGAAGGAGTTCGTCGAGCGCCTCGCCCTGCGGCCGGAAACCTACATCTTCGCCCTGGCGGTCAACGCCGGCCAGGTGGCGCGCACGCTGATCCAGCTCAGAGAGATCCTGGCCCAGCGCGGCCTGACGCTCGCCGCCGGGTACGACATCGTCCTGCCCAGCAACTACATTCCCTGGGGCGGCCCCGGCCCGCTGGAGAAGCGCCAGGCGCGCATCGAGGCCGCTCGCGCCAAGATCGCCGCCGCCGCCGAGGTCATCGCCGCCGGCGAGCGTGGACCGGTGGAAGCGGGGCCCTGGTGGCAGCGGCTCGTCTTCACCGCCCTGTACCGGCTGAGCTACAACCAGGTGCCGCGCATGGACAAGGACTTTTGGTGCGATGAGCGCTGCGACTCCTGCGGCGTGTGCGCCCGCGTCTGCCCGGCGGCGAACATCGAGCTGAAGAAGGGGCGGCCCGAATGGCGGCATCACTGCGAGCAGTGCCTGGCCTGCATCCAATGGTGCCCGCGGGAGGCGATCCAGTTCGGGAAAAAGACGCCGGCAACCGAGCGCTACCACCACCCGGAGATCACGCTCAACGACATGCTGCCGTAGCCACCGTCACGCCTCCAGCTTGCCGCGGATGTCGGCCAGGGAGCGGATGCCCAGCCGGTCCATCTCTTCGGCGACCTCGGCCGCGATGCGCGCGGCGGCCGCCGGCTCGCGGAAGCTGACGGTGCCGACCTGGACGGCGGAGGCGCCGACCAGGATGTAGTCCAGGACATCGCGGCCGCTGGCGATGCCGCCCATGCCGATGACCGGCACGTAGGCCTTGCGGCACACCTCACGCACCAGGCGCAGGGCCAGCGGCTTGATGGCCGGCCCCGACAGCCCGGCGTAGACGTTGGCGAAGACCGGCCGGCGCGACTCCAGGTCGACGGCCAGCCCCAGGAAGGTGTTGACCAGGGACAGGGCGTCGGCGCCGGCGTCCTGCGCGGCCTGGGCGATGGCGACGATGTCGGCGGCGTTGGGCGAGAGCTTGACGATCAGCGGCTTGTGCAGCGATTCCTTGACGCGCCGGACCAGGCGCGCCGTGTGGCCGGCGTCCAGGGCCGGGCAGGCGCCGCCGTGGCGGACGTTGGGGCAGGAGATGTTGAGCTCGAGCATCGCCACCTCGTCCATGGCGGAGAACAGGGCGGCGACCTCGGCGAACTCGTCGTCGTCCTCGCCGCAGACGTTGACGATGATCGGCACCGGCGTGCGCGCGTGCAGGCGGCGGATGATCTCCTGCAGGGCGGCGCCGCCCGGGCCGGCCAGGCCGATGGAGTTCAACAGTCCGGCCGGTGTCTCGTGCAGGCGCGGTGGCGGGTTGCCCGGGCGCGCCTGGCGGAAGATGCCCTTCAGGACGATGGCGCCGAGGAGGTCGAGGTCGAAGAAGGGCAGGAACTCCTCCCCGTAGCCGAAGGTGCCCGAGGCGGTGATCACCGGGTTCTTCAGCGTGCGGAAGCCCAGGTCGGCGCTCAGGTCGGCCATCGGATCTCCTCCAGCGGAAAGACCGGCCCCTCGTCGCAAACGCGGCGGTAGGAGCCGTCGGCGGCGGTCACGGCGCAGCCCTGGCAGACCCCGAAGCCGCAGCCCATGCGCGCCTCCAGCGAGGCCAGGTTGCGCATGGGAAAGGGCTGCAAGCGGGCGGCCAAGGCGGCCAGCATCGCGTCGGGGCCGCACGACAGCGTGGCGTCGGGCTTCTCCTCGCGCAGGAACACCTCCAGGCCGTCGGTGAGCCGCCCCTTCTGGCCGAGCGAGCCGTCCTCGCTGAAGACGACGAGGCGCTCCAGGCGCAGCGAGCGCACGCGCTCCAGCAGCGGCAGGTCGGACTTGGAGCGGCCGCCCAGGATCAGCAGCAGCTTGCGCCGCTCGCCGTAGGCGCGGGCGTAGTGGAATAGGGGCACGATGCCCCGTCCGCCAGCCAGCAGCAGCACGCGCTGGTTGGGCATCTCCGGGAAGGTGTTTCCCAGCGGGCCGAGGATGTCCAGGCCGTCGCCGGGGCGCTGCCCGGCCAGCAGCCGCGTGCCGGCGCCCAGCACCTGGTAGTAGAACCAGACATAGGGCGGCCGGCTGTCGAGGATGCCCAGCGGCCGCCGCAGCAGCGGGTCGAGTGCCGGCGAGACGCGCACCATGGCGAAATGGCCCGGCTTGGCCGCCGCGGCCAGGCGCGGCGCGGCGACTTTCAGCAGGTGGTAGCCGCCGCCGAGGTCGCGGGCTTCCTCGATGAGGCCGCGTTCGTCTTGCATGGGTCGATTATGCCACGCCGGCCCCGGGGTGTAAATAGGATGCTCCTCTTATAAAGGTGTCGATCGGGATCGAGTTGATCCAATCAGCGTATTATCTGATAGGACGGAAGCATCAAGCTCCAAGCACCAAATTTCAAATAAGCTCCAAATTCCAATAACCAAATGACCCAAACGAAGAAAAGATGCTTGAAATGGCTCTCGTTTGGGACATTGGAGTTTGGAACTTGGAATTGATTTGGGATTCGGTGCTTGGTACTTGGGATTGGATTCTGCCCCTCGCCCAGCTGATCTTCACCTAGTCAGCCTTTGCCCAAACTTGTGTCCAAACTTACAGATGAGCTAAATCAGGTGGGGCCCGGCGCCGGCCGGGAAAAATGTTGCCGGCACTTGCATTTTTCCCGCGTTTTCCTTAAGGTGCGCTCATGGAACGCATCTCCTTTCCCGGTCCGGTGCCATGGCGGAATTCCTAGAGTTCGACCACATCCGCAAGCGCTTCGGCCCCATCCAGGCGGTGGCCGACGTCTCGCTGGGAATCCGCCGCGGCGAGGTCTTCGCCCTGCTGGGCCCCAGCGGCTGCGGCAAGACGACCATGCTGCGCGTGGCCGCCGGCTTCGAGGCTCCCGACGCCGGCCGCGTCTTTCTCGCCGGCGCCGACATCACGCCGCTGCCGCCCAACCGCCGGCGGGTGAACACGATCTTCCAGAACTACGCGCTGTTCCCGCACCTGACCGTGCGCGGCAACATCGCCTTCGGCTTGCAGATCGCCAAGCGGCCCAAGGCCGAGATCGACCGCGAGGTCGACGCCATGCTGCGCCTCATCCGCCTGGAGGACCAGGCCGACAAGAAGCCCGACCTGCTCTCCGGCGGCCAGCGCCAGCGCGTGGCCATCGCCCGGGCGCTGATCAACAAGCCCGACGTCCTGCTGCTGGACGAGCCGCTGGCCGCCCTCGACCTCAAGCTGCGCCAGCGCATGCTGATCGAGCTCGACTTGATCCACGACCAGGTCGGCATCACCTTCCTGTACGTCACCCACGACCAGGGCGAGGCGATGAGCCTGAGCGACCGCATCGCGGTGATGAACGCCGGGCGCATCGAGCAGGTCGGCACGCCGGCCGAGATCTACGAGGCGCCGCGCACGAGTTTCGTGGCCGCCTTCATCGGCGACACCAACTTCCTGGAGGGGGTGGTGGCCGAGCACCCCGACCCCGAGTACAGCCGCCTGCGCGTCGACGGCTTGAGCGACGTGCTCGTCTACAACGACAAGCAGATCGCCGACGGCCACAAGGTCTTCCTCAGCATCCGCCCGGAGAAGATCCAGATCTCGCGCGACCGCCCCGAGCCGAAGCCCAAGCGCACCGCCGTGCCGGCCGTGGTCGAGGACGTCATCTACCTGGGGGCGACGACGAAGTACTGGGTGCGCGCCGGCGGCCACCGCCTGCAGGTCCTGCGCCAGCACGCCCGCTTCTTTCTCGACGAGAAGCCCATCCGCTGGAAGGACGACGTCTGGGTGTTCTGGCACGGCGACGACGGCTTCATGCTCGAGGGCTTCCGCCGCGACGACGAGAAGCTGATCGCCCTCCCGCCCCAGAAGGTGGGGGATGCCTGAGGCGCGCCCCCGCTGGACGATGCGCCTCGGCCGGCGCCTGAGCGAGGCGCTGCTGACCCTGCCCTCGTTCGCCTGGCTGGCGCTCTTTTTCCTCGTCCCCACGCTGCTGGTCTTCGTCCTCGCCTTCCGCCCCGCCGACCCCTTCGGCGGCATCGGCCGCGGCTGGACGCTGGCGACGGTGCGGGCGCTGGCCGATCCCCAGTACCTGGCCATCGCCTGGCGGACGCTGTGGGTGAGCCTGGCCTCGACCGCCCTGTGCATGCTGCTGGCCGTGCCCACCGGCTACGCCGTCGCCCGCGCCTCGCCGCGGCGGCGCAACCTGCTGCTCATGCTGGTGATCGTCCCCTTCTGGACCAGCTTCCTCATCCGCGTCTTCGCCTGGAAGACGATCCTGCACCCCGAGGGGTTCCTCAAGAAGGCCCTCGTCCTGCTGGGCCTGGCCGACGCCAACGCCTCGCTGCTGTACAACCTGGGGGCGGTGGTGCTGGTGACGGTCTACACCTTCCTGCCGTTCGCCATCCTGCCGATCTACGCCGCCGCCGAGAAGTTCGACTACCGCCTGATCGAGGCGGCCCGCGACTTGGGCGCCCGCCCCTTCCAGGCCTTCCGCCGCGTGTTCCTGCCCGGCGTGCGCCAGGGGCTGGTCACCGCCGTTCTGGTCGTCTTCATCCCGGCGCTGGGTTCCTACGTCGTTCCCGACCTGGTGGGCGGGACGGAGAGCGAGATGCTGGGCAACAAGATCGCCCAGCGCGTCTTCGTCGACCGCAACCTGCCCCTGGCTGGCGGCCTTTCCATCGTCCTGATCCTGGCCGTGCTCACGCCGCTGCTGGCGGTGCTGGCGCTGCAACGCCAGGCGGCGGCGCCCGCCGCAGGGGGGGAGCCGTGAAACGCAGCCGCTTCCCCTTCGTCATGACCGGCGTGGTGCTGGTCTTCTTCTACCTGCCGATCCTCATCCTGGTCGTCGAGTCCTTCAACTCCTCGCGCTTCGGCGGCGCCTGGCGCGGCTTCTCGCTGCGCTGGTACGGCCGGCTGTTCCACGAGCCGGCCATCTGGGAGTCGGCGCGCAACACGCTGCTGATCGCCGTGGTGGTGACCTTCATCTCCCTGGCGCTGGGCACGACCGCCGCCCTGGCCCTGCACCGCTTCGGCCGCTCGCGGCTGCAGCGCGTCCATTACACCCTGGTCTACACTCCGCTGGTGGTGCCCGAGATCCTGATGGGCATCAGCCTGCTCATGGCCTTCGTCGCCGCCGGCGTGAGCCTGGGCCTGGGCACGATCGTCCTGGCCCACGTGACCTTCTGCATCAGCTACGTGGCCCTCACCGTGCTGGGCCGGCTGCAGGACTTCGACTTCGCCATCATCGAGGCGGCCCGCGACCTGGGCGCCACGGGCTGGACGGCGACCCGCCGCGTGCTGCTGCCCATGCTGGCGCCGGGCCTGGCCGCCGCCGGGCTGATCGCCTTCACCCTGTCGGTGGACGACTTCGTCATCACCTTCTTCGTCGCCGGGCCGGGCGCCACCACCCTGCCCATCCGCGTGTACAGCATGATCAAGCACGGCGCCACGCCGCTGATCAATGCCCTGTCGACCCTGCTGCTGGCCCTGACCTTCGGCACCGTGCTGGTCAGCCAGCACCTGACCGCTTCCAAGGCCATCCAATCCATACCCCCGGAGTGAGAACATGAGACAGCAAACGTTTTTCCGCATGCTGCGGGCGGCGGCGCTGGCCGCCGTCCTGGGTTGCGCCGGCTGCGGCGGCGGGCAGAAGGAGCAGCCCGCCCTGCATCTGTACACTTGGTCGGACTACATCAAGCCCGAGCTGGTCGCGCGCTTCGAGGCCGAGAACCACTGCCGCGTGGTCATCGACACTTTCGACTCCAACGAGGCGATGTACGCCAAGCTCAAGGCCGGCGCCAGCGGCTACGACGTCATCACGCCCACGAGCTACATGGTCAGCCTGATGCACGGCCAGGGCATGCTGCGCCCCCTCGATCCCGCCCTGCTGCCCAACCGCGTCCACGTCGACCCGGAGTACCTGGCCATCGCCGTCGACAAGACGATGGCGCATTCCGTCCCCTACATGCTGACCAACACCGGCATCGCCTACCGCAGGAGCAAGGTCAGGGACTTCCAGCCCAGCTGGAGCATGTTCGACCGCGCCGACCTGAAGGGGCGCATGGTCATGCTCAACGACATGCGCGAGACCATCGGCGCGGCCCTGAAGTCCCTCGGCTACAGCCTCAACTCGACCGACCCCGGCGAGCTGGAGCAGGCCAAGCGGGTGGTGCTGCGCTGGAAGGCCAACCTGGCCAAGTTCGAGAACGAGCAGTACAAGAACGGCATCGCCTCGGGCGAGTTCCTGCTGGTCCATGGCTACAGCGGCGACATCCTGCAGGTCCAGGCCGAGGACGGCGACATCGGTTTCGCCATGCCGCGCGAGGGCGGCGCCATCTCCTGCGACGACCTGGTCATCGCCCGCTCGGCGCCGCAGCCGCGGCTGGCCCATGCCTTCATCAACTTCCTGCACGACCCGGCCGTGGCCGCCGAGAACACCGGCTTCACCCAGTTCCTCTGCCCCAACCGCGACTCCTACCCGCTGCTGGACCCGGCCATCCGCGACAATCCCGGCATCTTCCTGCCCGCGGAGGTCAAGGCCAAGTGCGAGGTGCTGAACGACCTGGGCGAGCGCAACGCGCTCTTCGTCAAGGTCTGGGACGAGATCAAGCGGGGCGGCTAGCCCCGGCGGGGCGGCGCAGGTCAGCCGCCGGCGGTCTCGAGCTCGGAGAGGAGGCCCTGCGCCTCGGCGGCGGCGGCGGTGCCGGCGTGCTCGGCCACGATGCGCTTCAGCGTGGCGTCGGCCTCGGCGGTGTGCCGGTCCTTCAGCTGCAGCTTGGCCAGCTGCAGCAGGATGAGCTCGCGGGCCAACGCCGTCTTCTTTCCCGCCAGCAGCCGGCCCAGCTCCGCCTCGGCCTCGGCGCCGCGGCCGAGAGCGGCCAGCACCTGGGCATGCAGGGTGCGCTTCTGGTCGTTGAGCAGCGCCACGCGGCTGCGCGGCATCGCCTGCAGCGCGGCCTCGGCCTGGGCCAGGTCTCCCTTTTCGTAGTGCAGCGCGGCCAGGAACAGGTGGCCGGCGGCGGAGACGCCGCGTCCGAAGGTCATCTTGCGCAGGGCGGCGATCTTTTCCTCGGCGCTCAGCGCGGCGTCGCTGCGCACGCGGAAGGCCTCGGCGTAGCGGGCGTTCTCGCCGGAGACGCGGACGCCGCGCACCAACAGCACGGCCAGCAGCACGAGGGCGACCAGGGCGACGACGGCGGCGCCCAGCAGGAAGGAGCGGCGGTGGCCTTTGAGGAAGGACAGCGACTGCTGGATGAAGTGGACGAACGGGTCGGCTTTCAGGTGTTCCTTTTCCTTCTTTTTCATGGTGACCTCGGCTTTGCGCCTGAGATGACTCGAACATCCAACCCTGGGATTAGGAATCCCATGCTCTATCCTTTGAGCTACAGGCGCAGCGCTATACCCATAACATGTTTCGCCGCACCTGTCAATTGACCGGCGGCGGGAATTCTGCTAGAGTACCCGCGCCGGCAGACGGCGAGAACCAGGTCATGAAAAACAAGAACATCAAGGGCGTGCGCCTGATCGTGGCGGCCACGGTGCTGTTCTTCATCGTCTTCGTCGTCCTGCGCATCTACTTCGAGGAGAGCAAGAACTTCTCGCCGCCGGCGCTGAAGAGCGACACCCTCATCTTCGGCCTGTGGATCATCATCATCCTTTTCGGCCTGACCTTCCTGTTCATCCTGGCGCGCAACATCCTGAAGATGTACGTGGAGCGCAACCAAGGCGGCGCCGGCCACAGCTTCAAGAACCGCCTGGTCTTCTTCTTCATCGCCTTCTCCATCGTCCCCACCCTGCTGCTCTTTTTCTTCGCCACCGACGTCATCTCGCAAAGCATCGAGCAGTGGTTCAAGGCCCCCATCGAGAACATCATGCAGAACGTCGAGGAGGTCAAGGGCAACTACTACGGCAACATCAACGAGGACTTGCGCCACTACTCGGGGCTGATCGCCGCCATGATCCAGCAGAAGCGCATGTACACCGAGGACAACGTCATCTTCCTGCGCAACCGCCTCAAGGAGAAGATGCTGGAGTACAAGCTCGACCTGGTGAGCATCTACCGCGACCGCAACGAAACCTTCACCCTGCTGCACCCGCGCATCCCCATCCAGGAATACAAGGACCTGCCGCTGAACGTCGTCTACCGCGGCCTGGGCGGCGACGGCTTCACCACCATCGATACGCTGAAGTCGGCCGAGCTGGTGCGCAATGGCGTGGCCTTCGACATCGAGGGCGGCAAGATGCTGGTCATCACCGGCAAGTACTTCCCCGACCGCTACGCGCGCAGCCTGAACTCGCTGGCGGCCATGGTCAGCAAGCACAACCAGATGCGCGTGCTGCGCGACCCGGTCAAGAACACCTACATCCTGCTCTTCCTGTTCGTCACCATCCTGATCATCTTTTCCGCCTCCTGGCTGGGCTTCTACCTGGCCAAGGGCATCACCGTGCCCATCGAGAAGCTGGTCACGGCCACCGCCGAGATCGCCAAGGGCAACCTGGACGTGCGCATCGACTACGGCACCCGCGACGAGTTCAACACCCTGATCAACGAGTTCAACCGCATGGCCAGCGACCTCAAGGAGAACCGCGACAAGCTGACCCGGCGCACCATCGAGCTGCGCCACCGCCGCAGCATCATCGAGACCATCCTCAAGAACATCACCACCGGCGTCATGGCCCTGAACGTGCGCGGCGACATCATGGTCATCAACACCGAGGCGGCGCGCATGCTGTCGCTGGAGCCGGATGCGGCGGTGCGCAAGAACTACGCCGCGGTGATCTCCGAGTCCATCTACGGCGAAATCCACGCTCTGGTGCAGAAGGCCTTCGCCGCCCGCTTCAAGCTCATCGAGAAGGAGATCGACGTCAAGCTGCGCGGGCAGTACATCAACCTGGCGGTCAAGATCACCCAGCTGCGCAACCCGATCAACAGCCGCTTCGCCGGGCTGCTGGTGGTGCTGACCGACCTCACCGAGCTGATCAAGGCCCAGCGCATGCTGGTCTGGCGCGAGGTCGCCAAGCGCATCGCCCACGAGATCAAGAACCCGCTCACGCCCATCCAGATCTCCTCGCAGCGCATCCTGCGCAGCCTGGACCAGCCGCCGGAGAAGTTCCGCGCCATCGTCGAGGACAGCCTGAACATCATCTCCCAGGAGCTGGGCTCGATCAAGGACCTGGCCGACGAGTTCGCCAACTTCGCCCGCCTGCCCGAGATCAAGTTCAGCCAGGGCGACGTCAACGAGATCCTGGAGAAGCTGCTGTCCACCTATACCTCGGTGTACCAGAACGTGCAGTTCAAGGCCACGCTGGACGTCGACCTGCCGCCGCTGGTCAAGCTGGACGTGGAGCAGATCAAGCGCGTTTTCGTCAACATCCTGGACAACGCCCTGCACGCCATGGGCAACGAGGGCACGATCGAGATCGTGACGCGCTACAACGCCGAGAGCAAGTTCCTCACCGTCGAGATCGCCGACAGCGGCCCGGGCATCAGCGACGAGGACAAGCAGAAGGTGTTCCTGCCCTATTTCTCCAAGAAGAGCACCGGCACCGGCCTCGGCCTGGCCATCGCCCACACCATCATCGAGGAGCACGACGGCCGGGTCAGCATCGTCGACAACGCGCCGCGCGGGGCGCGCTTCATCATCGAACTCCCGGCCTGAACGGCCGGGGCGGGGAGGGACAACCATGGCCGGGAACATGCTGCCGATCCGGGATGTCGCCGCCCGCTTCGGCATCGCCGAGGCGGAACTGTATTATTACGGCCCCTTCAAGGCCAAGCTGGAGCCGGCGCTGGCCAGCCGACTGTGCGACTGCCCCGAGCGCGGGCGCCAGGTGCTGGTCACCGCCACCACGCCGACGCCGGCGGGCGAGGGCAAGACCACCATGGCCATCGGCCTGTCCATGGCCCTGAACCGCCTGGGCGTCCAGTCGATCGTCACCCTGCGCGAGCCCTCGCTGGGGCCCGTGTTCGGCATGAAGGGCGGGGCCACCGGCGGCGGCGCCGCGCAGGTGCTGCCCGCCGACGAGATCGACCTGCACTTCACCGGCGACATCCACGCCGTCACCACCGCCAACAACCTGCTGGCGGCGATGATCGACAACCACATCCAGCAGGGCAACCGCCTGGGCATCGACACCCGGCGCATCGCCTGGCGGCGGGTGATCGACATGAACGACCGCGCCCTGCGCGAGATCGTCATCGGCCTGGGCGGCCGGCAGAACGGCTTCGCCCGCGAGGACGCCTTCAACATCTCCGTGGCCTCCGAGGTCATGGCCGTCCTCTGCCTGGCCGAGGGCTTCCAGGACCTCAAGGACCGGCTGGCGCGCATGGTCGTCGGCTACACCTCCCGGAACCGGCCCGTCACCGCCGCCGACCTGAAGGCGGTGGGCTCGATGGCGCTGCTGCTCAAGGACGCCGTCAAGCCCAACCTGGTGCAGACGTCGGAGGGCACGCCGGCCATCATCCACGGCGGCCCGTTCGCCAACATCGCCCACGGCACCAACTCCATCCAGGCCATCCGCCTGGCCCACGCCCTCTCGCAGGTCACGGTCACCGAGGCCGGCTTCGCCTCGGAGCTGGGCGGCGAGAAGTTCATGGACTTCGTCAGCCGCAGCGGGAAGTTCAACGTCGACGCCGTGGTGCTGGTCACCACCCTGCGGGCGCTCAAGTACCACGGCGGCGCCGCCAAGGACCTCCTGGCCGAGAAGAACCTGGAGGCGCTGGTCCGGGGCTTCGACAACCTGGACAAGCACATCGAGAACATGCAGGCGTTCGGGGTGCCGCTGCTGCTGGCGATCAACCATTTCCCCGACAACGACCCCGAGGAGCTGCAGCTCACCGTGACGCACGCCGCCGGCCGCAAGGTCCGGGCCTTCGTCAGCGACCCCTACAACCGGGGCGGCGAGGGCTGCCTCGACCTGGCGCGGGCGGTGGACGAGGCCTCGCGCTCCGGCGCGCGGGTGCAACCGATCTACGAGCCGGAGTGGCCCATCGTACGCAAGATCGAGACCATCGCCGCCAGGATGTACGGCGCCGCGCGCATCAACTACACCCGCCAGGCGCGCAAGGACATCGAGCTGCTCAACGAACTCGGCTACGACCGGCTGCACGTGATCGTCGCCAAGACCCCCAACTCGCTCTCCGACGACCCCAAAGCGCTCGGCCGGCCGCGCGACTTCGACATCGACGTCGACCGCGTCTTTCTCTCCGCCGGCGCCGGCTTCGTGGTGGCGGTCTGCGGCGAGATCATGCTCATGCCCGGGCTGCCCAGGGAGCCGGCCGCCGAGGTCATCGACATCGACGCCGAAGGCCGCATTACCGGCCTGTTCTGACGGCGCGGCGAGCCGCGTCCCCGGGGGGTTATCCCTTTGCCCAGACCTTCATCAGGTTGACCAGCACCTCTGAGGCCTTCTTCATGTCCTCCAGGGCGATCCACTCCTGCTTGGAATGGAAATTGAAGCCGCCGGTGAACAGGTTGGGCGTGGGCAGGCCCATGAAGCAGAGGCGGGCGCCGTCGGTGCCGCCGCGGATGCTGGCGCGCTTGGGCTTCATCCCGGCCATGGCGATCGCCTTCTCGGCCTTGGCCAGCACCTCGGGGTGCTTGTCCAGCACCACCTTCATGTTGCGGTAGGACTCGGTCACCTTGACCTGGCAGCGGGCGCCGGGGAATTGGGCGCTGACGCGCTCGGCGATGGCGGCGATCCTCTTCTCGGAGCGTTTCAGCCCCGCGACGGTGAAGTCGCGGATCAGGAACTTGACCGTCGCCGTCTCCACGTTGCCCGTCACCTGGTGCGGGTGGACGTAGCCCTCGCGCTTGGCGGTGGTCTCGGGCGAGAGGGTCTCCCTGGGCAGGCGGTCGACGATGCGCGCGGCCACCTTGACGGCGTTGACCATCTTGCCCTTGGCCATGCCCGGGTGGACGTTGATGCCCTGGACGCTGATCTCCAGCGAGTCGGCGCAGAAGGTCTCGTCCTCGATCTCGCCCGGCTTCTCGCCGTCTACGGTGTAGCCGTAGTCGGCGCCGATCTCGGCGGCGCTGATGTGCTCCACGCCGCGCCCGGTCTCCTCGTCGGGGGTGAAGAGGACGCGGATGTTCGGCCGCGGCGCCTCCGGGTGCCCGGCCAGGTAGGTGAGGGCGTCCATGATCTCGGCGATGCCGGCCTTGTTGTCGGCGCCCAGCAGGGTCTTGCCCGAGGCGGTGATGATCGTCTTGCCCACCTGCTTCCTCAGGTAGGGGTTCTCGCGCACTTTCAGGACGACGCCGTCGGCCTTTGAGATCACCAGGTCCTTGCCGTCGTAGCGGCGGTGCAGACGGGGCTCGACGCCGGCACCCGACACGTCGGGCGAGGTGTCCAGGTGGGCGATCAGGGCGATGGTCGGCTGCTTCCCGCCCTGGTTGCCGGGCAGGCTGGCCAGCACGTAACCCCAGGGGGTGACCTGCACGTCGCGCAGCCCCAGCTCCTCGAGCTCGGGCTTCAGCTTCCCGGCCAGGTCCTTCTGCTTGGCCGTCGAGGGGAAGGACTCGGACGCGTCGCTGGACTGGGTGTCGATGCGCACGTAGGAGAGGAAACGTTCCAGGATGTCGGGATGCTTCATGGTCACCTCCGCCGCCATTATAGACGATCGCCGGCGGAAAGGGAATGCCGGCGCCGGGAGTGTTTTTCTTGACAAGCCCCCCTTTTTTCTATATAGTAATCCCTTAACTCCAAACATAGGAAGAGGTGTTTCGGTGAAAAGAACCTTTCAACCCAACAACCTGAAAAGAAAGAAGACGCACGGCTTCCGGGCACGCATGGAGACCAAGGGCGGCCGCGCGGTCATCAACAGCCGGCGGCGGAAGGGGCGCAAGAAGCTGTCCGCCTGACCATGGCCTTCGCTTTCCCCGAATCCCAGCGCATCAAGAAGGAAAGCGAATTCGTCCGCCTGCTGAGAACGGCCCCCAAGCTGCGCAATGAATTTTTTTTTTGTATTTCCTGAAGAACGGCCGGCCCGCCAGCCGCTTTGCCGTCTCGGTTAACCGCAAGATCGGCAATTCGGTCGAGCGCAACTACATCAAGAGAAAGATGAAAGAGTGGTTCCGCCTGAACGGCTCCCGCCTGCAGCCGCCCTGCGATCTGTGGGTGTCGATGAAGAAGGGCTTCGACCGCGGTCGCGCCGCCGAGGTCGAGTGCCTGTTCCTCGACGCCCTGGCCCGCATCCCGCAGCGCTCCCGATGAGAAGGATCCTGCAGCTGCTGATCCGCGCCTACCAGCTGGGGCTTTCGCCCCTGCTGGGCCGCCGCTGCCGCTTCCTGCCCTCCTGCTCGCAGTACGCCCACGAGGCCATCGGGCGCTTCGGCGTCCTCAAGGGCTCCTGGCTCGGCCTGCGCCGCCTCCTCAGATGCCACCCCCTCCATGCCGGGGGGTACGATCCGGTCCCCGAACTCTCCGAGGTGAACCCAACATGGATACCAAGAAGCTGATCCTGGCCGTCGTCCTCTCGGTGGCGGTCCTGCTGGCCTACCAGTATTTCTTCATGCCCAAGCCCGTGCCGCCGGCGCCGGCCGCCAAGCCTTCGGCCGCGCCCGTGGCGCCGGCCGCCGCACCGGGCGGCGCCGGGGCGGCGAAGACGACGGCCGACATCGCCGCGATCCTCAGCCAGGGCGAACCTGCCCCGGCCGCGACGAATGAGCCGCTCCCCGCCGTGGCCGCGGACGTCGCCGCCGCCGGCGAGGAGACGGTGGTGGTGGACGGCCCGCTGTTCACCGCCCGCTTCACCAACCGCGGCGCCGGCCTGGTCTCCTTCGTGCTGAAGCGCTACAAGGACGACGCCGGCAAGCCCCTGGACCTGGTCTCGGCCAGCGCCCGCGACATGTCCGGGTTCTACCCCTTCTATTTCCTGGGCGCCGGCGAGCACTACGCCGCGCTGAACCGGGCGCTGTTCCGCCCGAGCGGCCCGGCCGCCGTTTCCCTGGCCGGCGGCGGCGCCGAGGTCGTATTCGAGTACGCCGACGCCGCCCGCAACCTCAAGGCGGTCAAGCGCTTCGTGTTCCGCCCCGACCGCTACGTGATCGGCCTCGACTTCCGGGTCACGCTGGCCGGCCAGGCGCTGACCGACCTGCCGGTGGCCTTCGGCCCCGACCTGGAGAACAACGACAGCCGCGACCGCGCCATGATGATGCGCCTGAAGATCGCCGCCTGGGCCAACGAGAAGCTGCAGTCGCTCGACTTCGCCAAGCAGAAGACCCAGCCCCAGGAGGGGCAGGCCTTCGCCAAGGCCTCCGGCGAGATGGGCACGGGCTTTTTTTGGGCCGCCTACGAGACCCACTACTTCGCCGCCGTGCTGAAGTCGGCGCCGGGCAACCGCTCGAAGCTCTCCTGGCAGGCGCTGCGCCAGCCCGGGGAGGGCGGCCAGCCCCGGCTCTATTCCTACATGGTCCTGACCGACCCGGCGGCCGCCTACGTCGGCCCCAAGGACGAGAAGGCCCTGGCCGCGGCCGAGGGCGAATTCCCCCAGCTGAACAAGGTGATCGAATACGGCTGGTTCGGCTCCCTGGCCAAGATCATGCTCAAGGGGATCAACTGGATCCACGGCCTGGTCCCCAACTACGGCTGGGCCATCATCCTCTTCACCCTGTTCCTCAAGCTCGTCCTCTTCCCGTTGACCTACTCCTCCAGCGTCTCCATGGCCAAGATGCAGGCGCTGCAGCCCAAGCTGAAGGCCATCCAGAAGAAGTACAAGAACAACAAGGACATGGAGCAGCGCAAGCAGATGAACATGGAGATGATGGCCCTCTACAAGCAGGAGAAGGTCAATCCCGCCGGCGGCTGCCTGCCGCTGCTGCTGCAGCTGCCCATCCTGTGGGGATTCTTCCGCCTGCTGGCCGTCTCCATCAACGTGCGCCACGAGCCCTGGCTGCTGTGGATCACCGACCTCTCCAAAAAGGACCCGTACTACGTGCTGCCCATCCTCATGGGCGTGACCCAGCTGATCCAGCAGCGCATGACGCCCTCGACCGGCGACGACACCCAGCGCAAGCTGATGTACATCCTGCCCTTCGTCATGGTCGTCATGTTCGCCTCTTTCCCCAGCGGCCTCAACCTCTACTGGTGCTTCTCCAACGTGCTGCAGATCGGCCAGCAGTACCTGGTCAACGAGAAGGTCTACAAGCAGCGCAAGGAGGATGAGCGCGAGCTGAAGGCGCTCAAGCGCAAGAAAGGAGCCAAATAGCCATGGCCGAGAAGAAGGAATTCCAGGCGAACTCGCTGAAGGAAGCCATCCAGAGGGCCGCCGAGGAGTTCGGCGTTCCCGAGGAGAAGCTGAAGTACCGCATCATCACCGAGAAGACCAAGTATTTCGGCCACAAGCAGCGCGAGATCTACATCGAGGCCTGGCGCTCCGACGGCAGCGAGCAGCAGGGCCTGGAGGGCTTCGTGCGCCTGCTGCTGGGCGAGATGAAGCTGGACCTGGCCTTCGAGCTGGAGGCGCGCAGCGACTTCCTGCGCGTCAACTTCTCCGGCAACGACTACAAGCTGATGCTGTACCAGAACGGCAACCTGCTCAACGCCGTGCAGTACCTGATCAACCGCCTGTTCGCCGACGCCGTCGGCAAGAAGATCTACTGCGAGTGCGAGAACTACCGCAAGAAGAAGGAGGTCGAGCTGAGCGCCCAGGCCCACCGCTATGCCCGCCAGGTGCGGCGCAGCGGCAAGCCGGTCGAGCTGCCCGAGATGAATCCCTTCGAGCGGCGCATCATCCACATGACCATCAACAAGTACTCCGACCTGGAGTCCAAGAGCGACGGCGACAACTTCCTCAAGGTCATCACCATCCGCAAGAAGGCGAATGGATGAGGAGACGATCGTCGCCCCGGCCACGCCGCCGGGACGGGGCGGCGTCGCGCTGATCCGCCTTTCCGGAGGGCGCAGCGAGGAGATCCTGCGCGCCCTGGCCGCTCCCCTGCCGGCGCGCATCGTTCCCCGCCGCAGTTATCACTGCCGGCTCCATGACGCCGGCCGTGCCATCGACGAGTGCCTGGCGGTCCTGTTCCGCGCCCCCCGCTCCTACAGCGGCGAGGACATGGCCGAGGTCTCGCTGCACGGCAACCCCTTCCTGGTCGAGGAGGCGCTGGCCCTGGCGCGCCGCCTCGGCGCCCGCGCGGCGCTGCCCGGCGAGTTCACCTATCGCGCCTTCCGCAACGGCAAGATGGACCTGCTGCGCGCCGAGGCGGTCAACGACCTGGTGCGCGCCCATTCCCGCGCCGGCGCCGTCATGGAGTTCGGCAACCTGGAGGGGCGGCTGTCGCGGGCGCTGGCGGCGCTGCGCGAGACCCTGCTGCGCGAGGCGGCCGAGATCGAGACCGGCATCGAGTTCGCCGAGGACCAGGCGCTGGAGCCGGACCCGGGAGCCGGCGGCCTGGAGCGGGCCGCCGCCGCCCTGGACGCCATCCTGGCCGGCGCCCGCTTCCAGGAGGCGCTCGACCGCGGGCCGCGGGTGGTGATCGCCGGCCGGGTCAACGTGGGCAAGTCCTCGCTGTTCAACGCCCTGCTGCTGCGGGAGCGTTCCATCACCTCCGCGCATCCCGGCACCACCCGCGACTACATCGAGGAGACGCTGCTTCTGGACGGCCTCGCCTTCCGCCTGGTCGACGCGGCCGGCATCCGCGCCGACGGCGGCGACGACGCCGAGGCCCAGGGGGTGCGCCGCAGCCTGGCGCTCATCGGCGAGGCCGACGCCGCGCTCCTGCTGCTCGACGCCGCGCAGCCGCCGCAGGCGGACGACCTGGAGATCCGCCGCCGGCTGGAGGGGAAGCCGCGCCTGCTGCTGGCCAACAAGGCCGACCGCGCCGACGCCGGCGCCGTGCGCGCCATCCGCGCCGCCTTTGCGGGCGAGGAGGTGCACCTCGTCTCGGCCCGGCGCGGCGACAACCTGGAGGCGGTGACCGCCTTCCTGCGCGGCCTGGGCCGCGACCTGCCCGATCCCGCCGCCGCCGTCGCCGTCAACCTGCGGCAGAAGGGGCTGCTGGAGGCGTTGCGCGCGCGCCTGGCCGCGGCCGCCCGCCTGCGCCGCGAGTCGCCGGGAGCCGGCGAGCTGGCCGCCGAGGAACTGCGCGGGGCGCTGCGCCTGCTCGGCGAGCTCAGCGGCGAAACCGGCGCCGAAGACGTGCTGCAACGCGTGTTCGCCTCCTTCTGCATCGGCAAATGAGGATCGTCGTCGTCGGCGGCGGGCATGCCGGCATCGAGGCCGCCTATGCCGCCGCGCGCATGGGCGCCGAGGCCGTGCTGCTGACCATGCATCTGGAGACCGTCGGCCAGATGTCGTGCAATCCCGCCATCGGCGGCATCGCCAAGGGGCACCTGGTGCGCGAGATCGACGCCCTGGGCGGCCTGATGGGCCTGGCCGCCGACGCCACCGGCATCCACTTCAAGGTGCTGAACCGCAGCAAGGGGCCGGCGGTGCGCGCCACCCGCTCCCAGAACGACAAGGCCGCCTACCGCCTGTTCGTGAAGGATTTTCTGGAGCGGGTGCCGGGGCTGAGGCTCTACCAGGGGGTGGCCGCGGGCCTCGCGGTGGAGGGGGGGGTGGCGCGCGGCGTGCGCTTGGCCGAGGGCGAGACACTGGCGGCTGACGCCGTGGTGGTCTGCTCCGGCACCTTCCTGGCCGGGCGCATCTTCATCGGCGCCGCCTCCTACGCCGCCGGGCGGGCCAACGAGCCGCCGGCAGTCGAGCTGGCCGAGGCCATCCGCGGCCTGGGCTTCGCCACGCTGCGTCTGAAGACCGGCACGCCGATGCGCCTGCACGCCGACGGCATCGACTGGTCGAAGTTCACCCCCCAGCCCGGCGACGAGCCGCCGCAGGGGTTTTCCGCGCGCACGCGGCGGACGCTGCGCAACCGCGCGCTGTGCTTCCTGGGCCACACCACCCCCGGGGTGGGGCAGGTCGTGCGCGAGCACCTGCACCTGTCGCCCCTCTACTCCGGGCGCATCCGCGGCGTCGGCCCGCGCTACTGCCCCTCCATCGAGGACAAGGTGGTCAAGTTCCCGCAGCGCGAGCGGCACCCCATATTCCTGGAGCCCGAGGGCCTGGGCAGCAGGGAGATCTACGTCAACGGTCTCTCCAGCAGCCTGCCGGTCGAGGTGCAGCGGCAGATCCTGGCGGCCGTGCCCGGACTGGAGCGCGCGGCCATGATGCGGCCGGCCTACGCCATCGAGTACGACGCCATCCAGCCCACGCAGCTGCGGCCGAGCCTGGAGAGCCGCGCCGTCGCCAACCTGTTCTTCGCCGGCCAGGTGAACGGCACCTCGGGCTACGAGGAGGCGGCCGGCCAGGGGCTGATGGCCGGCGTCAACGCCGTGCTCAAGGCCCGCGGCGAGCCCCCCTTCGTGCTGGGCCGGCACGAGGCCTACATCGGGGTGCTGATCGACGACATCGTCCGCCGCGGCGTCGACGAGCCCTACCGGCTGTTCACCGCCCGCGCTGAGTACCGCCTGCAGCTGCGCGAGGACAACGCCTTCGAGCGCCTGGGCGCGCACGGCCTGCGGCTGGGGCTGGTGGCGCGCCGCGACCACGAGCGCGAGCAGCGGCGGCTGGAGCGGCGGCAGCGGGCGATCCGCGAACTGGACGCGGTGCGCGTCCCCTGCGCCGGCGGCGCCGAGACGCTGCTGCAGGCGCTGCGGCGGCCGGAAGTCACGCTGGCCCGGCTGCGGGAGCTTCACGGCGACGCGCGGCTGCCCCGGGGGCTGGACTTCGCCGACGCCTCCTACGTAGAGGCCAGCGTCAAATACGAGGGCTATGTCGCCATCCAGAACCGCGAGGTAGCGCGCCTGGGCCGGCTGGCTTCCGTCGCCATCCCCGCCGGCCTCGACTTCGCCGCGGTCGACGGCCTTTCCACCGAGATCCGCCAGAAGCTGGCCCGGGCGCGGCCCGCGTCGCTGGGCGAGGCGGCGGCCATCCCCGGCGTGACCCCGGCGGCGCTGAACGCGCTCCGCATCCACCTGGCCCTGAAATGCCGCGGCTGAAGGCCGTCTTCCTCGACAACGACGGCGTCCTGGTCGAAAACACTAAGAAAGTGTTAGTGCTAGTGATAGTGTTAGTAAAGGCACTCTCGGCTGATTTCTAAAGAATTTTTAGATCACAAAAAATGCATTTTAGTTTCAAAAAGACTTTGTTGCTGTTCCGAACACTAACACTATCACGATCACTTTTTCTTGGGCAGCAGGGAGAGGATCCGTTCCAGCAGCTTCGGGTCGTCGGGGAAC
>JAEAMF010000597.1_pt1 | contig 40862 bp, 37 predicted proteins | sample 8958721 | NCBI WGS metagenome assembly JAEAMF01 (sample SAMN16933255, study PRJNA681124) | bioreactor sludge metagenome | isolation source: anaerobic bioreactor treating anionic surfactant - SDBS | place: India: Bengaluru | collected 2019-02-28 | reverse complement strand
TTCCGCCTGCGCGACTGGGGCATCAGCCGCCAGCGCTACTGGGGCTGCCCGATCCCGATCATCCACTGCGACGCCTGCGGCGACGTGCCGGTGCCGGAAGACCAGCTGCCGGTGGTGCTGCCCGAGGACGTGGTGCCGGACGGCGCCGGCAGCCCGCTGGCACGCATGCCCGAGTTCTACAGCTGCAGCTGCCCGAAATGCGGCGCGCCGGCCAAGCGCGAAACCGACACCATGGACACCTTCGTCGAGTCGTCCTGGTACTACGCCCGCTACGCCTCGCCGCAGTTCGCAGGCGGCATGGTCGACAAGGCCGCGGCCAACCACTGGCTGCCGGTCGACCAGTACATCGGCGGCATCGAGCACGCCATCCTGCACCTGCTCTACGCGCGCTTCTTCCACAAGCTGATGCGCGACGAGGGCCTGGTCGACAGCGACGAGCCGTTCACCAACCTGCTGACCCAAGGCATGGTGATCGCCGAGACCTACTACCGCCTGCAGGAGAACGGCAGCAAGCTGTGGTTCAACCCGGCCGACGTCGAGGTCGACACCGACGCCAAAGGCAAGGCCATCGCCGCGCGCCTGAAGAGCGACGGCCTGCCGGTGGAAATCGGCGGCACCGAGAAGATGTCGAAGTCGAAGAACAACGGCGTCGACCCGCAAACCATGATCGAACAGTACGGCGCCGACACCTGCCGCCTGTTCATGATGTTCGCCGCTCCGCCGGAAATGAGCCTGGAGTGGTCCGACTCCGGCGTCGAGGGCGCCTCGCGCTTCCTGCGCCGCGTCTGGCGCCTGGCCCAGGCCCACGTCGCCGCCGGCCTGCCGGGCGCGCTGGACAGCGCCAGCCTGAACGATGCTCAGAAGGACGTCCGCCGCGCCATCCACCAGGCCATCAAACAGGCAAGTACCGATATCGGCCAGTTCCGCAAGTTCAACACCGCCATCGCCCAGGTGATGACCCTGATGAACGTGCTGGAGAAGGCACCGACCTCGAGCGCGCAGGACCGCGCCCTGCTGCAGGAAGGCCTGGAGGCCGTGACCCTGCTGCTGGCGCCGATCACCCCGCACATCAGCCATGCCCTGTGGCAGGCGCTCGGCCACGGCGACGCGGTGATCGACGCCGCCTGGCCGGCGGTCGACGAGTCCGCCCTGGTGCAGGACACCCTGACCCTGGTGGTGCAGGTCAACGGCAAGCTGCGCGGCGAGATCCAGGTCGCCGCCGGGGCCAGCCGCGAGGAGGTCGAGGCCGCCGCGCGCGCCAACGAGAACGTGCTGCGCTTCACCGAAGGCGCGACCATCCGCAAGGTGATCGTGGTCCCCGGCAAGCTGGTCAACATCGTCGCCAACTGACCGACACCGTCCAACCTGCCGCCCGCCCCGCGCGGGCGGCGTTTCACACGAGGGATGCCTGATGAAACGTAGCCTGTCCGGCCTGCTGCTGGTGATGCTGACCACCCTGCTCACGGCCTGCGGCTTCCAGCTGCGCGGCACCGGCAGCGACGACTTCGCCCTGCAGGAGCTCGGCCTGAGCGCCCGCGACGCCTACGGCGAGACGGTCAAGGACGTGCGCCGCATGCTGGAAAGCAGCGGCGTGCGCGTGCACGGCGGCGCGCCCTACCAGCTGGTGCTGGTGCGCGAGGACCAGCGCCAGCGCGCCGCCAGCTACACCAGTGCGGCGCGCAGCGCCGAGAACGAGCTGAGCGCCAGCCTCGACTACGAGGTGCGCAGCGGCAACCTGCTGCTGCTCGCCGACCGCCTCGAGGTGCAGAAGGTCTACGTGCACGACGCCAACAACCTGATCGGCTCCGACCAGGAGGCCCAGCAACTGCGCGTCGAGATGCGCCGCGAGCTGGTCCAGCAACTGGCCATGCGCCTGCAGCAGCTGAACCCGGCGCGCCTCGCCAGGCTGGAGGAAACCGCCCGCGCCAAGGCCGAAGCCGAGGCCCGCGCCGCCGCGGAAGCCGAGCGGCAGAGCGCGCCGACGGCTCCGGCCCACTGATCGGACACGGGGCCTGCGGGCCCCGTTTTTCCTGCCGATGAAACTCAACCCCGCCCAACTGGCCAAGCACCTGCAGGGTCCGCTCGCCCCGGTCTACGCGGTCAGCGGCGACGACCCGCTGCTGTGCCAGGAGGCCTGCGACGCCATCCGCGCCGCCTGCCGCGCCCGCGACTTCAGCGAACGCCAGGTGTTCCACGCCGACGCCGGCTTCGACTGGAACCTGCTGCGCGAGGCCGGCGCCAGCCTGTCGCTGTTCGCCGAGAAACGCCTGCTCGAGCTGCGCCTGCCTTCCGGCAAGCCGGGCGACGACGGCGTCGCCGTGCTGCTCGACTACCTCGCCCGCCCGGCCGAGGACACCGTGCTGCTGCTCAGCCTGCCCAGGCTCGACGGCAAGGCGCAGAAGAGCAAGTGGGCCAAGGCGCTGATCGACGGCGAGCACTGCCAGTTCGTGCAGGTCTGGCCGGTGGATGCCGCGCAGCTGCCGCAGTGGATCCGCCAGCGCCTGGCCCAGGCCGGCCTGTCGGCGAGTGCCGAGGCCATCGACCTGCTGGTGGCGCGCATCGAAGGCAACCTGCTGGCCGCGGTGCAGGAGATCGAGAAGCTCAAGCTGCTGGTCGAGGGCAACCAGCTGGATGCCGCCACCGTGCAGGCCAGCGTCGCCGACAGCGCGCGCTTCGACCTGTTCGGCCTGCTCGACGCGGCGCTGGCCGGCGAGGCGGCGCACGCCCTGCGCATGCTCGAGGGCCTGCGCGGCGAAGGCGTGGAGGCGCCGGTGATCCTCTGGGGCCTGGCGCGCGAGCTGCGCCTGCTCGCCGGCCTGGCCCAGCAGCATGGCCAGGGTCTGCCGCTGGAGCGGCTGATCGCCCAGGCCAGGCCGCCGATCTTCGGCAAGCGCCAGGGCCTGGTCGGCCGTGCCGTGCAGCGCCATCCGGCCAGCCGCTGGAACCAGCTGCTGCGCGACGCCCAGCGCATCGACGAGCAGATCAAGGGCCAGGCGCCCGGCAACGCCTGGAACGGCCTGGCGCAACTGACCCTGGCGATCGCCGGCGTGCGCCTCAACCTGCCCAGCGAATAGTTCCGCTCGATTTGCGCACGACATCACTGGACATTTTTCGTACAGCGGCCGATGATGCGCGCGCCGGCACGCTCGCCGGCTCCGCACGAGGAAAGGTCATGGCCAAGCCACGCAAAGCCGGCCCGAACAAGGCCAAATCCCTGGTCGCCCAGCCCCTGTTCCGCTGCCGCCAGGAACGACCCGCCAAGGGCAAGGGCAGCTACCGCCGCGAAGCCTTCCGGTTCACCGACCGGGAGGCTTCTTGCTATGCGGGCCCGGAAAAGCGCGCAGCCTGAGCCTCAGTTCCCACCGTCCTCCTCCTTCCTGTCCTTGTCCTCCTCCTTCCACGGCGCCTGCAGGTAGCGGGTGCGGTTGAAGGTCTCCAGCCACTCCGGGTAGTACACCACCAGCGCGGTGACCACCGTGCCGTTGATGAACGCCTCGGGGAACATGATCAGCCACAGGTAGCCGGCGAAGTCGTCCAGCCAGGGCGGCATCTGGTAGATGCCGTCCACCAGCAGCACGCCGAGGCCGGCCAGCAGCACCAGCACGGCCACCAGCGCCGCCGGGAAGAAGCCGCTGAAGAAGATGTAGACGAACAGGTTGCGCGGCTGCAGGCGCTCGACGCCGCGCGCGCAAGCCTCGGTGACCAGCACCGGGATGAGGATCAGCAGCACCGCGTTGACCCCCAGCGCCGCGGCATCCTGGCGGCCGAGGCCGACCAGCGCCAGCTGCGCGACGAAGGCCGACAGCACCGCCAGCGGCCAGTCGAGCAGCAGGGTCACCGCGGTCATGCCGATGAAGTGGAAGGACAGCCCGGAGGCGAAGTCGCGGCGCACCAGCCACAGCAGGAACAGCGCCAGCACGGTGCCGAACAGCAGGTGCTGGCGGCGGAAGTCGCTGAACAGCTCGACCCAGGGCGCATGCCACAGCGCCGCCAGCAGCAGCGGCAGGAACAGCAGGGCGCCCAGCCACAGGCTGGATTCGCTGAGCAACGCGGCGGCGATCACGGCGCGACCTGCTCCAGCGCCGCGCGCAGCGCGAGCGCGTCGCTGAAGGTGCGCCGCTCGCGCAGCACGCCCTGCTCCAGCTGCAGCCAGAGCACGCCGCCCTCGGGCGCGGCGTACTGCGGCACCACCTGCGCCTCGCGGTCGAGCAGCACGCGATAGCTGTAGTCGCGCATGGCCGGAATGGCGAACAGCTTGCCGATCAGCCCGGGCATGCGGCTGATGTCGGCGACGAACAGCGCCCTGCGCGCCTCCAGGTAGCCCTTGGGCCGCCCTTCCAGTGCGGCGTCGAGCAGCTTGGCGCCATCCATGCTGCGCGCCACCAGCAGGATGCGCAGGTCGTCGTTCAGGGTGTAGGGCGCGTCGAACTGATCGCTCAGGGTCCAGGGCGCCAGGCGCTCGCCGCTCTCCAGCGCCTGCGCGCTGCCGGCCAGCAGGGCCAGGCCCAGCCATATCCAGGGTTTCATCGTGGTTGCTCCAGGGTGGAAAAGACGCGGATGTCGTGGCGCTCGCCCCAGCCGCGGCGGGCGCGCCAGAAAGCCAGCGCCGCGGGCTCGCCATCGAGGACGAACACGTGGCTCTTGGCGATGCCCTGCGCCGCCAGGCGCGCCAGCACCGCGGCGATCAGCGCCGAGGCGATGCCGCGGCGCCGGTAGTACGGATCGACCGCCAGATGCTGCAGGTAGCCGCGCCGACCGTCGTGGCCGGCCAGCAGGCTGCCGACGATGGCGCCATCCGCCTCGGCCACCAGGCTGAGGCCGGGATTGCGCGCCAGGTAGGCGCAGTAGGGTTCCAGGGCGTCCTCGGCGCGCAGCTGGATGCCCGGCGTGCGCGCCCACAGGGCGTGGAGGACGGCGTGATCGGCGGGGGTGGCTTCGCGCAGCTGCATGGCTACTCCGGGGGTCGCTATGCCGAGTTTACACCGCAGCCGCAGCGGCCAGAGCGGCTGCGACAACCTGGCGGGGCCGCCGGCGACTACACTTGCGGCATGGACGAACGCGACTACCTGCACCATCTGGTGCGCCAGGCCGAGGCGGCCACCGACTTTCTCTCCAACGGCCGCAAGTGGGAACGCGAACGCTGGGTCTGCCAGCGCCTGCTGCAGGCGCTGAACATCGCCCACCGCACCGAGGACTTCGCCGCACCGGCCCAGCAGCCGCCGGACGTGCTGTACCGCGACGCCTGCTTCGAGGTGTTCTTCGTCATCGACGAGGGCCGGCGCCTCAACGACGAATGGCGCGAGGAGCTGGAGCGCCGCCGCGCCGCCCGCACCCTGGCCCAGCTGCAGCGCCACGAACCCCGGCCGCGGCGCATCCCGCTGAGCGAGGTGCAGCAGCGTCTCGGCCCGACCCTGCGCAAGAAGGCGCACAACTACGACGAGCGCGGCATCGACCTCGGCGAACTGGACCTCCTCGCCTACATCAGCTTCAAGCGCGAGATCCCCGACTTCAACAGCGCCTTCCCGCCCCCCAGCGAGTACCTGCGCCAGGGCTGGCGCTCGCTGTCGATCGTCGGTCCCAACTACGCCCGCGTGCTGTTCGCCCACGCCGACGCCCCGGCTTTCCTGCGCGACAACCAGGCGCGCACCCTGCTGTTCGACGTGGAGATGGGGCTGTGAGCCTCTCCTCCCGGAGTCTTTCCTCCCAATGCGGCATTGAGCCGCACATGACGCAACGCCTAGAATGGTCGCATTGCCTTTTTTCGAGACTGCCATGTCCAGCCGTCTGAACCCCGAGGACCAGCGCCGGGTCGAGCACTATCTCAGCTCCCCGCAGCATCAGGTCAAGCGCCAGCCGTTCCGGCCCTGGCGCCTGATGCTCGCCCTGCTGGCCGTGGTCGTCGGCCTGGGCCTGCTGAGCCGCCTGCTGAGCTCGCTGGTCACATGACCCCTCGCCCCGCAGGCTGCCGCCAGTCGCTCCCGGTTTTTCCAAGCCTTGTGAGACATCCCCATGACCCATCACATCGTGATCGTCGGCGGCGGCGCCGGCGGGATCGAACTCGCCACCCGCCTGGGCCGCAGCCTGGGCAAGCGCGGCCAGGCGCGCATCACCCTGGTTGACGCCAACCTCACCCACATCTGGAAGCCGCTGCTCCATGAGGTGGCCGCCGGCTCGCTGAACTCCTCGGAGGACGAGCTGAACTACGTGGCCCAGGCCAAGTGGAACCACTTCAAGTTCCAGCCCGGGCGCATGTGCGGCCTCGACCGCGCGCGCAAGACCATCCTGCTGGCCGCCAAGCATGACCAGAACGGCGTCGAGCAGGTGCCTGCGCGCGAGATCGCCTACGACACCCTGGTGCTGGCGGTCGGCAGCAAGACCAACGACTTCGGCACCCAAGGCGCCGCGGAACACTGCCTGTTCCTCGACTCGCGCGACCAGGCCGAACGCTTCCACGACCTGCTGCTCGACCAGTACCTGTGCGCCCACGCCCAGGCCCGCCAGCACGGCAGCGCGCAGATCAACCTGGCCATCGTCGGCGCCGGCGCCACCGGCGTCGAGCTGGCCGCCGAACTGCACCATGCCGCCCTGCTGCTGGCCGACTACGGCCTGGATGGCATCCGCCCGGAAAACCTCAACCTGACCCTGATCGAGGCCGGCCCGCGGGTGGTGCCGGCGCTGCCCGAGCGGCTCAGCGGCATCGTCCACGGCACCCTGGAGAAGCTCGGCATCAAGGTGCTGGTCAACTCGCCGGTCCGGGAAGTCACCGCCGAGGGCCTGCATACCGCCGACGGCCAGTTCGTGCCGGCCAGCCTCAAGGTCTGGGCCGCCGGCATCCGCGCTCCGGGCTTCCTGCGCGAGCTGGACGGCCTGGAAAGCAACCGCATCGACCAGCTGGTGGTGCTCCCGACCCTGCAGACCAGCCGCGACGAGAACATCTTCGCCCTCGGCGACTGCGCTGCCTGTCCGATGGCGGACGGCAAGAACGTGCCGCCGCGCGCCCAGGCGGCGCACCAGCAGGCCTCGCTGCTGGCCAAGTCGCTGGCGCGCCGCCTGCAGGGCGAACCGCTGCTGGAGTACCGCTACCGCGACTACGGCTCGCTGATCTCGCTGTCGAGCTTCAGCGCGGTGGGCAACCTGATGGGCAACCTGACCGGCGACGTGATGCTGGAGGGGCGTCTGGCCCGCTGGTTCTACATCTCGCTGTATCGCCTGCACCAGATGGCGCTGTACGGCCCGTTCCGCACCCTGCTGCTGATGCTCAGCGACCGCCTCGGCCGCAGCACCGAGCCGCGTCTCAAGCTGCACTGACGGCAGCACCCGACCGGCGGCACAACCGCCGGTCGACCCACTCAGACGGGCAAAAAACGCGCGCAAACAAAAAAGCCGGAAGGCCTCGCGGCACTTCCAGCTTCTTGTCCTTCCGAGGAAGGGAATGTGGTGGGTCGTGTAGGGGTCGAACCTACGACCAATTGGTTAAAAGCCAACTGCTCTACCACTGAGCTAACGACCCAAAACTGGTCGGGGTAGAGAGATTCGAACTCCCGACATCCTGCTCCCAAAGCAGGCGCGCTACCGGACTGCGCTATACCCCGCCTGGAAGTTGGCTCCGCGACCTGGACTCGAACCAGGGACCCAGTGATTAACAGTCACTTGCTCTACCGACTGAGCTATCGCGGAACGTCGAGACTTCCAACCCTCTACGGTGATCGGTGTTGCCGATTTCCCGTGTCAGTGGCGCGGCATTCTACGGATTTATATTTATCCGTCAACCCCCTGCGGCATTTTTTTTCCATGCTTGGCAGAGCCCCCGGCACTTGTTATATGTGCACTCCTTTCGAGAGTACAGGGCGCGGGCCCGCCAGATCCTCCATGAGCCACACGCCACCGCCAGATTCTCCCGTTCCCCTCGCCCTTGCCGGGCGCAGCATCCGCCCACGCTTCGGCCAGCTGGAGCAGGGCTGCCGCCAACTGGTGATGAACCACCTCGACCAGCAGCTGGCATGCGCCTTCGAACAGGTCGACGACGCCCTGTTCGCCCAGGCCGAAAAGGCCGCCAACAACCTCGAGCAGGCGCTGTACTTCGACGGCATGCGCGCGGTGCGCCAGCAGCGCACGCAGATCGTGCGCCGCTTCCACCAGCAGCTCGCCGGCGGCTTCGCCGCCTACCTCGAGGGCCTCAATCCCAACAGCGCCACTCCGCCGCCCGAGGAGCGCCAGCCGCTGTCGCTGCTGGCCCACGAGGAGCTCGAGGAGAACGTGCTGCTGACCAACATGGTCAAGCGCTGCCGACACCACTGCCAGGCGCTGCTGCCCGCGCTGGAGGAGCGCCTGGCCCAGCTGTGCCCGGACCCCCAGGCCGCCCTGCACGAGGACAGCCCCTTCTCTCCCGAGGCCGTCGCCGGGGCCTTCCGCCTGGCCCTGCCCGGCGAAGGCCTGCCGCTGGCGATCCGCCGCGTCCTCTATGCGCTGTTCGAGCAGCAGGTCATGGCCTCGCTGGACGAGCTGTACACGGCCCTCGACCGGCGCCTGCGCGAGGCCGGCATCCTGCCCCGCCAGGAAGAGCGGCCGACCCGGCCTCGCCACCCGGTGCCGCCCGTGCAGCGCAGCGAGCGCCCGGCCGCCCAGCTGGCGCCGGTCGCCACCGCGACGACGGCGCAGCCCGCCAGCGAGAGCGCCCAGCTGTTCCAGGGCGTCACCCGCCTGCTCGGCCGGCGCCACCTGGGACCGCCGGCCACCGCAGCGGAGGCGCCGTCCCGCGCCGCGCTGCCGCTCCCCGAACTGCCCCGGGCCGGCACCTACAGCGAGTCCGAACTGCTGGCGGCACTCAACCGCCTGCAGCAGATCAGCGCGCGCGACATCGATAGCCAGCTGCAGCAGCCTCAGGACGTGACGCAACTGCGGGCACGCCTGCAGGCCGAGCTGGAGGCGGCCTGCACCCTGCCCGGCCAGCAGCTGCGCGCCGACGATGCCGACATCATCGACCTGGTCGGCATGCTGTTCGCCTTCATCCTCGACGACCCCGGCCTGCCGGACCGCTGCAAGACGGTGCTGTCGCACCTGCACACGCCCTATCTGAAGCTGGCGCTGCGCGACCGCGAGCTGTTCACCCGCGACGACCATCCGGCGCGGCGCCTGCTCGACAGCATGGCCCGGGCCGGCGCCCGCTTCGTCGAGGACAGCGACGCCTCCGGGCTGCTGGCGAAGATGCAGGACATCGTCGAGCACATCATCCAGGACCTCGGCGGCGAGCGCGCCGGCTTCGAGCGCCTGCTCGAGGAGTTCGAGACGCACCTGCGCCGTCTGCAGCAGCGCGTCGAGCTGCGCGAGCACCGCACCCTGAGCGCCGCCCGCGGCCGCGATCGCCTGTACGCCGCCCGCCGCCGGGCCGGCGAGCAGATCCGCCAGACCCTGATCGGTCGCTCGCTGCCACCGCTGATCCAGGCCCTGCTGGAGAACAGCTGGCACGACCTGCTGGCGCTGATCCACCTGCGTCAGGGCGAGCAGAGCGAGGAATGGCGGCGCGCCTGCCTGACCGGCGAACAGCTGGCCTGGAGCGTCACACCGCTCGACCGCAGCGGTCGCGAGCGTCTGCAGCGCGAGCGCCTGGAACTGCTGGAAGCGCTGCGCGGCGGCCTGATGCAGCTGGGCTGCCTGAGCGACGAGGAGATCCGCCGCCTGCTGCAGGACGTGGTCACCTGCCAGCACGCCGTGCAGGCCCGCCAGCCCGAACTGGCCGCCCGCCTGCTGGCCCGGCTGCCCGACAGCCCGCTCGGCGCGCTGCTGCACGAGCAGGGCGAGAACGCCGAAGCCGCGGCCGGCGAGGGACAACTGTCGGCGGAGCTGGAAGCCCAGCTGGAGCAGCTGCGGGCCCTGCCGTTCGGCAGCCTGTTCGCCTTCCACGAGGACGGTCAGGTACACCGCCTGCGCCTGTCCTGGGTCAGCCCGGCGACCCGCCACTATCTGTTCATCGACCCCTGCGGCGAGCACAGCCGCACCTGGCCGGCGGCGCACCTGGCCCGCGCCCTGCAGGACGGCAGCGTGCGCCTGCTCGGCGAACCGAGCGACACCCCGCTGATGGAGCGCGCCCTGCAGGCGATCTACCGGGTGCTGCAGCGCCTGGAAGAGCCCCGGCCGGCCGGCGACTGAGCCCTGCAGACGACGACGGCGCCCTGCGCCGCCGTCGTCGTTTTCCATGAACCCGCCGCGGGGCGGGGCGCATTCTCAGGCGAAGACGATCTGCTCGCCCTCGACCCGCGCGTGGACGGTCGCCCCCGGGGCGAACTCGCCGGCGAGGATCTGCTGCGCCAGCGGGTTCTCGATCCAGCGCTGGATCGCACGCTTGAGCGGGCGCGCGCCATACACCGGGTCGTAGCCGACGGCGATCAGCTTCTCCAGCGCCTCCGGGGTCAGCTCCAGGCTCAGCTCGCGCTCGGCCAGCCGGCTACGCAGGCGCGACAGCTGGATCTCGGCGATGCCGCCGATCTGCTCCTTGCCCAGCGGATCGAACACCACCACCTCGTCGATGCGGTTGATGAACTCCGGGCGGAAGTGGTGGCTGACCGCATCCATCACCGCGGCGCGCTGCGCCTCCGGATCGCCGACCAGCTCCTGGATCTGCGCCGAGCCGAGGTTGGAGGTCATCACCACCACGGTGTTCTTGAAGTCCACGGTGCGGCCCTGGCTGTCGGTCAGTCGGCCGTCTTCGAGCACCTGCAGCAGCACGTTGAACACGTCCGGGTGGGCCTTCTCCACCTCGTCCATGAGGATCACCGAGTACGGCTTGCGACGCACCGCCTCGGTCAGATAGCCGCCCTCCTCGTAGCCGACGTAGCCGGGCGGCGCGCCGATCAGACGGGCCACCGAGTGCTTCTCCATGAACTCGGACATGTCGATGCGCACCATCGCCTCCTCGGTGTCGAAGAGGAACTCGGCCAGCGCCTTGCACAGCTCGGTCTTGCCCACCCCGGTCGGGCCGAGGAACAGGAACGAGCCGCTGGGTCGATTCGGGTCGGCCAGGCCGGCGCGCGAGCGGCGCACCGCGTTGGACACCGCGACCACCGCCTCGTGCTGGCCGATCACCCGCCTGTGCAGCTCGGCCTCCATGCGCAGCAGCTTGTCGCGCTCGCCCTCCATCATCTTGGCCACCGGGATGCCGGTCCACTTGGACACCACCTCGGCGATCTCCTCGTCGGTCACGCGGTTGCGCAGCAGCTGCTTCTCCCTCTGCTCGCCGCTGTCGACGCTGGCCAGCTTGCGCTCCAGCTCGGGAATCACGCCGTACTGCAGCTCGGCCATGCGCTGCAGATTGCCCTGGCGGCGGGCGGCCTCCATGTCTGCCTTGGCCTGCTCGAGCTGCTGCTGGACCTGCGCCGAGCCCTGTACCTCGGCCTTCTCCGACTTCCAGATTTCCTCGAGGTCGGCGTACTCGCGCTCCAGCTTGGCGATGTCCTCCTCGAGCTTGGCCAGACGCTTGCGGGTGGCCTCGTCGGTTTCCTTCTTCAGCGCCTCGCGCTCGATCTTCAGCTGGATCAGCCGGCGATCCAGGCGGTCCAGCTCCTCGGGCTTGGAGTCGATCTCCATGCGGATGCGGCTGGCGGCCTCGTCGATCAGGTCGATGGCCTTGTCCGGCAGTTGGCGGTCGGTGATGTAGCGGTGGCTCAGTTTCGCGGCGGCGATGATCGCGCCGTCGGTGATGGTCACCCCGTGGTGCACCTCGTAGCGCTCCTTGAGGCCACGCAGGATGGCGATGGTGTCCTCCTCGCTCGGCTCGTCGACCAGCACCTTCTGGAAGCGGCGCTCCAGCGCGGCGTCCTTCTCCACGTACTGGCGGTACTCGTCGAGGGTGGTGGCGCCCACGCAGTGCAGCTCGCCGCGCGCCAGCGCCGGCTTGAGCATGTTGCCGGCGTCCATCGAGCCCTCGGCCTTGCCGGCCCCCACCATCGTATGCAGCTCGTCGATGAACAGGATCACCCGGCCTTCCTGCTTGCCCAGTTCGTTGAGCACCGCCTTGAGGCGCTCCTCGAACTCGCCGCGGAACTTGGCACCGGCGATCAGCGCGCCCATGTCCAGCGACAGCAGGCGCTTGTCCTTGAGGCCGTCGGGCACCTCGCCGTTGACGATGCGCTGGGCCAGCCCCTCGACGATGGCGGTCTTGCCGACGCCCGGCTCGCCGATCAGCACCGGGTTGTTCTTGGTCCGGCGCTGCAGGACCTGGATGGTGCGACGGATCTCGTCGTCGCGGCCGATCACCGGATCGAGCTTGCCGTCCTCGGCGCGCTTGGTCATGTCGATGGTGTACTTGTCCAGCGCCTGGCGCGACTCCTCGGCGTTGGGGTCGTTGACCGCCTCGCCGCCACGCAGGTTGGCGATGGCGTTCTCCAGCGCCTGCTTGCTCACCCCCTGGGCCAGCAGCAGCTTGCCGAGGCGGGTGGCGTTGTCCAGCGCGGCGAGCAGCACCAGCTCGCTGGAGATGTACTGGTCGCCTTTCTGCTGGGCCAGCTTGTCGGCCAGGTTGAGCAGGCGGGCGAGATCCTGCGACATGTTCACGTCGCCGGTGGGGTTCTGGATCTTCGGCAGGTCGTCGAGCGCCTTGGCCAGCGCCTGGCGCAGGGCGGCGATGTCGAAGCCGACCTGCATCAGCAGCGGGCGGATCGAGCCGCCCTGCTGCTCGAGCAGGGCGGACATCAGGTGCAGCGGCTCGATGGCGCTGTGGTCGCGGCCCACGGCCAGCGACTGGGCATCGGACAAGGCCAGTTGCAGTTTGCTGGTCAAACGGTCGATACGCATGGGGTCGTCCTTCGCAAGCAGCGGCGGAACGAGCGGCCGGCACCCGGCTACAACCCGATCCGCCAGGGGAATTGGGTTGCAGGATAGATGAGGACGATTACAGGCGATTCAAGGGGCGGGCATTTGACCGGGATCAAGCGGGGCGCAACGCGTCCCGGCGGCGCATCAGGCCGGCTCCAGCCAGATCAGGCTGGCCTGGCGCCCGGTGCGCGGCGCGCGGCGGTAGGAGTAGAAGCGTTCGGCGTCGGTGAAGGTGCACAGCCCGCCGCCGTACACCGTGGTGACGCCGACGGCGGCCAGGCGGAGGCGCGCCAGCCGGTAGAGGTCGGCCATGTAGCGCCCGGCGCTGGCGCTGGGCACAAAGGCCGCGGCGGCCTCGGCATGCTGCGCGACGAAGGCCTCGCGCACCTCGGCGCCGACCTCGAAGGCCTGCGGGCCGATGGCCGGGCCCAGCCAGGCCAGCACCTGATCGGCCGGGCAGCCCAGCGCGGCGACGGTGGCCTCCAGCACCCCGGCGGCCAGCCCGCGCCAGCCGGCATGGGCCGCGGCGACCCGCGTGCCGTCACGGTCGCAGAACAGCACCGGCAGGCAGTCGGCGGTCATGCTGGTGCAGGCCACCCCGGGGGTGGCGCTCCAGCAGGCGTCGGCCTCGGCCACCTGCGCCGGGTCGGCCTCGACCACGCTCACGCCATGCACCTGGCTGAGCCAGGCGGCGCGGCAGCCGAGCAGCGCCTGCAGGCGGCGACGGTTCTCGGCCACCGCGGCCGGCTCGTCGCCGACATGGTCGCCGAGGTTGAGCGCAGCGAACGGTGCCGGGCTGACGCCGCCGGCCCGCGTGGTCACGCAGGCGCGCACCCTGGCCGGTGCCGGCCAGTCGGGGATCAGCAGATCACCGAGGCTCAGGCTCATCCGATGAAGGCCTCGCGGTCGCCGCGCAGCAGGTTGAGCAGCTCGACGAAGTCGTCCGGAAGCTCCGACTCCCAGCCCATGCGCTCGCCAGTGACCGGGTGATCCAGTTCGAGGAAGCGCGCATGCAGGGCCTGGCGCGGGTAGTCGCGCAACGACTGCACCAGCAGCGGGTTGGCCGCCGGCGGAATGCGGAAGCGACCGCCGTAGACCGGATCGCCGACCAGCGGGAAATGCACGTAGGCCATGTGCACGCGGATCTGGTGGGTACGCCCGGTCTCCAGCTTGACCCGCACGTGGGTGTGCGCGCGGAAGCGCTCGAGCACCCGGTAGTGGCTGACCGCCGGCTTGCCGGTGCTGGTCACCGCCATCTTCTGGCGCTGCTGCGGATGGCGTCCGATGGGGGCATCGACCTTGCCGCCGGAGGTGACCACGCCGACCACGATGGCCTCGTAGATGCGGCTGACGCTGCGCGCCTGCAGCTGGGCGACCAGCTGGGTGTGCGCCTCGAGGGTCTTGGCCACCACCATCAGGCCGGTGGTGTCCTTGTCCAGGCGGTGGACGATGCCGGCGCGCGGCACGCTGGCCAGGCCCGGCACATGGTGCAGCAGGGCGTTGAGCAGGGTGCCGTCGGCATGCCCGGCGGCCGGATGCACCACCAGGCCGGCCGGCTTGTCGATCACCAGCAACTGCTCGTCCTCGTAGACGATGTTGAGGGCGATGTCCTGGGCCAGATGCTCGACCTGGGCCTCGCGCTCGGCCTCGAGCTGCAGCACGGCACCGCCGTGGACGATGTCGCGCGGGCGCAGCACGGCGCCGTCGACGGTGAGGCGGCCGTCCTTGATCCACCCGGCCAGGCGCGAGCGCGAATGTTCGGGGAAGAGCTGGGCGGCGATCTGGTCGAGGCGTTGCCCGCCCAGCTCGGACGGCACCTCGGCACGCAATTGGATGAGTTCGGACATGGCGGACATCGGGAGGGCCGTGCGGCTTTGGTTGGCCACAGGCTTGTGGTTAAATACGGCGTCTTTTGCCCAGAGGATTCTGGGCTGCCAATCATATCAGGCCGGTCCCCGTCACGCACCCGGCCCCAGGGAACCCAAGCGCCATGCAAGTGAAACACCTGCTGCTGATCGCCACCCTCGCCCTCACCGCGGCCTGCTCCTCCAAGCAGGTGATCGACGAGAACCTCAGCGAGACCGAGCTGTACCAGCAGGCGCAGGAACACCTGGGCAACGATAGCTACACCAGCGCCGTCGACACCCTCAAGGCCCTGGAATCGCGCTACCCGTTCGGCCGCTACGCCGAACAGGCCCAGCTCGAACTGATCTACGCCTACTACCAGAACCAGGAGCCGGAAGCCGCCAAGGCCGCCGCCGAGCGCTTCATCCGCCTGCATCCGCAGCACCCGGACGCCGACTACGCCTGGTACCTCAAGGGCCTGTCGTCGTTCGACAAGGACCGCGGCCTGCTGGCCCGCTTCCTGCCGCTGGACATGACCAAGCGCGACCCGGGCGCGGCGCGCGACTCGTTCAACGAGTTCGCCCAGCTGGTCGCCCGCTACCCGAACAGCCGCTACGCCCCGGACGCCAAGGCGCGCATGATCTACCTGCGCAACCTGCTGGCCGCCTACGAGATGCACGTGGCGCACTACTACCTCAAGCGCCAGGCCTACGTCGCCGCCGCCAACCGCGGCCGCTACGTGGTGGAGAACTTCCAGGAAACCCCGGCGGTCGGCGACGGCCTGGCGGTGATGACCGAGTCCTACCAGCGCCTCGGCCTCGACGACCTGGCGGCCACCAGCCTGGCCACCCTCAAGCTCAACTATCCGGAGCACCCGACCCTGGAAAGCGGCGAGTTCGTGCCGACCGAGCAGGAAGCCGACACCCGCTCCTGGCTGAGCAAGGCGACCCTCGGCCTGATCGAGAGCGAGGCGCCGCTCCCGCCCGGCCAGACCCGCGCCAGCCAGGACATGGAGCGCCAGTACCAGGAAGCGCTGGACGCCCTGCCCGCGGAGCTGGAGCCGGAAGACGCCGCCGAGGCCCCCGCCGCCGAGGAAGCCGAAGCACCCAGGCGTTCCTGGCGCAGCCGCCTGACCTTCGGCCTGTTCGACTGAACCCGAAGCGCGACCACAAAAAAGGGAGACTCGTTCGAGTCTCCCTTTTTCATTGGCGACTGCCTGTCACTCGCCGAGGCGCCAGCCCGAGGTGATCGGGTAGCGGCGGTCGCGACCGAAGCCGCGCTGGGTGATGCGCGGGCCGACCGCGGCCTGGCGGCGCTTGTACTCGTTGAGATCGACCAGGCGCAGGATCTTGCGCACGGTATCGGCGGCGAAGCCGCGGGCGATGATGGCGTCGGCCGACAGGTCCTCCTCGACGTACAGGCGCAGGATCTCGTCGAGCACCGGATAGGGCGCCAGCGAATCCTCGTCCTTCTGGTCCGGCGCCAGCTCGGCCGATGGCGGACGGTCGATCACCCGCTGCGGGATCACCTCGCCGGCCAGGCTGTTGCGGTACTGGCAGAGGCGGAACACCAGGGTCTTGGGCACGTCCTTGAGCACGTCGAAGCCGCCGGCCATGTCGCCGTACAGGGTGCAGTAGCCCACCGCCACCTCGCTCTTGTTGCCGGTGGTCAGCACCAGGTAGCCCTTCTTGTTGGAGATCGCCATCAGCAGGGTGCCGCGGCAGCGCGCCTGCAGGTTCTCCTCGGTGGTGTCGCGGCCGAGGCCGGCGAACACCGGCGCCAGGGTGTCCATGAACGCCTCGACCATCGGTGCGATGGGCAGCACCTGGTAGCTCACGCCCAGAGTGCGCGCCTCGGCCTCGGCGTCCTCGAGGCTCATCTGCGCGGTGTAGCGGTAGGGCATCATCACCGCCTCCACCTTGTCGGCGCCGAGGGCATCCACGGCGATGGCCAGGGTCAGCGCCGAGTCGACGCCGCCGGACAGGCCGAGCACCACGCCCTTGAAGCCGTTCTTGTGCACGTAGTCGCGCACGCCGAGCACCAGCGCGCCGTACACGCTGGCCTCCTCGCCGGCCAGCGCCGCGCAGGCGCCGGGCTGCGGCTGCACCAGCTCGTCGTCGACCCGCAGCTCGGCGAGGAACAGCCCCTCCTCGCAGGCCGGCGCGCGCTGCAGCACGTGGCCGCCGGGGGCCACCACGCAGGAGCCGCCGTCGAACACCAGCTCGTCCTGGCCACCGACCTGATTGACGTAGACCACCGGCATGCCGCCTTCGGCAGCGCGTGCCGCCAGGGTCGCCTCGCGCTCGGCCTGCTTGCCGAGGTGGAACGGCGAGGCATTCATGTTCAGCATCAGCCGCGCACCGGCATCGCGCGCCGCGGCCATCGGCTCGGGGTGCCAGATGTCCTCGCAGATGCTCAGCGCCACCGGCACGCCGGCGATGTCCACCACGCAGGGCGCCTCGCCGGCGTCGAAGTAGCGCTTCTCGTCGAACACCTGGTAGTTGGGCAGTTTCTGCTTGCAGTAGCGCGCCACCACGGCGCCGTCGTCGAGCAGGGCGCAGGCGTTGTAGCGCCGCTCGCCGTCGACCCACGGGAAGCCGACCAGCAGGCGGATGCCGCGCACTTCGCGGCACAGGCGCTCCAGCGCCGCCTCGATGCGCAGCTGCATGCTGGCGCGCAGCAGCAGGTCCTCCGGCGGATAGCCGCACAGCGACAGCTCGGGGAACACGATCACGTCGGCCTGCCACTGCGCCCGGGCGCGCCCGGCCGCCTCGATGATGCGCTCGACGTTGCCGTGGACATCGCCGACGCGCAGGTTGAGCTGGGCCATGGCGACCCGCAGGACTTGACTCATGCTGCTCTCCAGTTGATGGCGCGCGCCGGGGTCGTCTACCCCGCCCGCCGCGCCTGATGCGAGGGCAGCATTGTCCCGCAACGGCCACAGCCGACACAACGCACAGTCGCGGCGGACGGTGCTGGGCTCGCCCCGCCGGCGACGCTACACTGGCGCCCGTTTCCGTCCAGCCACGAGAGCACCATGGCTCGCCTACTGTCCCTGATCGCCCTGCTGGCCATCGCCTGGTGGCTGTGGCGGCGCTTCACCCGGCCGCAGCGCCCGCAGCCGCCCGCCGCCCCCAAGGCCCAGCCGATGGTGCGCTGCGCCCAGTGCGGCGTGCACGTGCCCCGCGCCGAGGCCCTCGCCCACGACAACCGCTGGTACTGCAGCCGTGCCCACCTCGAACAGGACAATCCCCCTGAACAGCGCTGAACTCTGGGCGCCGAGCGCCGAGCAGGGCCAGCGCATCCTGCGCCTGTACCACCTGTACCGGCTGAGCGTCGGCCTGGCCCTGGTGCTGCTGATCTCCAGCGACATGCACCGCGAGCTGCTGGAGATGGCCGATCCCCAGCTGTTCCGCTTCGGCAGCTGGGCCTACCTGGCGATCAACGTGGTGCTCGGCGTGCTGCTGCAGCAGACCTGCCGCTCGCTGGCGCTGTTCGCCCTGGCGCTGTTCGACGTGACCCTGCTCAGCACCCTGTTCTACGCCGGCGGCGGCCTGTCCAGCGGCCTGGCGCCGCTGCTGGTGATCTCGGTGGCGATCGCCAACAGCATGCTGCGCGGGCGCCTGGGCCTGGTGATCGCCGCGCTGGCCAGCAGCGGGCTGATCTACCTGACCTTCTACCTCAGCCTCAGCAAGTCGGCCGCCGCCAGCCAGTACGTGCAGGCCGGCGCCCTCGGCGCGCTGTGCTTCGCCGCCGCGCTGATCATCCAGGCCCTCGGCCGCCGCCTGCAGCAGAGCGAGAGCCTGGCCCGCCGCCACGCCGCCGACGTCGCCGACCTGCAGGCGCTCAACGCGCTGATCCTGCAGCGCATGCGCACCGGCATCCTGGTCCTCGACCCGCAGCGCCGCGTGCTGCTGGCCAACCCCAGCAGCCTGACCCTGCTCGGCCAGCGCCAGCTGGTGACCCAGTCGCTCGACGAACACTGCCCGGCCCTGCTCGAGTGCCTGCACCAGTGGCAGGAAAACCCCGCGCTGCGTCCGCAGACCCTGCAGGGCTTCGCCGAAGGCCCGGCGCTGCAGCCGAGCTTCGTCCCGCTGCAGCGCAAGGGCGAGCGCAACCTGCTGATCTTCCTCGAGGACGTCTCGCAGATCGCCCAGCAGGCGCAGCAGCTCAAGCTGGCCGCCCTCGGCCGCCTCAGCGCCGGCATCGCCCACGAGATCCGCAACCCGCTGGGCGCCATCAGCCACGCCGCCCAGCTGCTGCAGGAAGCCGAGGATCTCGGCCCGGCGGACCGCCGCCTGACCCAGATCATCCTCGACCACTCGCGGCGCATGAACCTGGTGATCGAGAACGTCCTGCAGCTGTCGCGACGCCGCGAGGCCGAGCCGCAGCTGCTCGACCTGCGCTACTGGCTGCACCGCTTCGCCGGCGAGCTGCGCGAAAGCCGGCGCGGCGACGCGGTGCTGCACCTGGAGTGCGCGACCGGCTCGATCCAGACGCGCATGGACCCGCAGCAGCTGACCCAGATCCTCACCAACCTGGTGCAGAACGGCCTGCGCCACAGCGCGCGCAAGCACGACAAGGGGCAGGTCTGGCTGCGCCTGTTCCGCGACGAGCAGACCCAGCTGCCGGTGCTCGAGGTGGTCGACGACGGCGACGGCATCCCGCCGGAGCAGCGCGGCAACCTGTTCGAACCCTTCTTCAGCACCGAGAGCAAGGGCACCGGCCTCGGCCTGTACATCTCCCGCGAGCTGTGCGAGAGCAACCGCGCCCGCCTCGACTACGTGCCCCGCGAAGGCAGCGGCGCCTGCTTCCGCATCACCTTTGCCCATCCGAAGACCGCGAGCTGACCATGGCGCAACGAGCCCTGATCGTCGACGACGAACCCGACATCCGCGAGCTGCTGGAAATCACCCTCGGCCGCATGAAGCTGGACACCCGCTGCGCGCGCAACGTCAAGGAGGCGCGCGAGTGGCTGGCGCGCGAGCCGTTCGACCTGTGCCTGACCGACATGCGCCTGCCCGACGGCACCGGCCAGGAACTGGTGCAGCTGATCCAGCAGCGCTACCCGCAGACCCCGGTGGCGATGATCACCGCCTACGGCAGCGTCGACACCGCGATCGACGCGCTCAAGGCCGGCGCCTTCGACTTCCTCACCAAACCGGTCGACCTCGGCCGCCTGCGCGAGCTGGTGGCCACCGCCCTGCGCCTGCGCGCCCCGCAGTCGGCGGCGGAAGCCGGGGGCTCGGTGGACAGCCGCCTGCTCGGCGACTCGCCGCCGATGCGCGCCCTGCGCAAGCAGATCGCCAAGCTGTCGCGCAGCCAGGCGCCGGTGTACATCAGCGGCGAGTCGGGCAGCGGCAAGGAGCTGGTGGCGCGGCTGATCCACGAACTCGGCCCGCGCGCCGACAAGCCGTTCGTGCCGGTCAACTGCGGCGCCATCCCCTCGGAGCTGATGGAGAGCGAGTTCTTCGGCCACCGCAAGGGCAGCTTCACCGGCGCGGTGGAGGACAAGCCCGGCCTGTTCAAGGCCGCCGACGGCGGCACCCTGTTCCTCGACGAGGTGGCCGACCTGCCGCTGCCGATGCAGGTCAAGCTGCTGCGCGCCATCCAGGAGAAGGCCGTGCGCGCAGTCGGCGGCCAGCAGGAGCTGGCGGTGGACGTGCGCATCCTCAGCGCCACCCACAAGGACCTGGCCGCCGAGGTCGCCGCCGGGCGCTTCCGCCAGGATCTCTACTACCGCCTCAACGTCATCGAACTGGGCGTGCCGCCGCTGCGCGAGCGCCGCGAGGACATCCCGCTGCTCGCCGAACGCGCCCTCGCCCGCCTGGCCGCCGACTGCGGCCTGGAGCCGGCGCGGCTCTCCGCCGAGGCGCTGGAGAAGCTCAAGAGCTACCGCTTCCCCGGCAACGTGCGCGAGCTGGAGAACATGCTCGAGCGCGCCTACACCCTCTGCGAGGACGACCTGATCCAGGCCAGCGACCTGCGCCTGGGCGACGCCCCCGCCGCCAGCGCCAGCGGCGAAGCCGCCGGCCAGCTGACGCAGATCGACGACCTCGAGGACTTCCTCGAGAACATCGAGCGCCAGGCGATCATGCAGGCGCTCGAGGAAACCCGCTGGAACCGCACCGCCGCCGCCCAGCGCCTCGGCCTGTCGTTCCGCTCGATGCGCTACCGGCTGAAGAAGCTCGGCATCGACTGATCCCCGCCGCGCCCCTCGCCGGGGCGCCGGCTCCTCGCCACGCCTCCGCAACCCCGCACGGGGCAGGCCCGCGTCTGCTCGCACCGCGAGCCGATGGCCGCGGCGCCCCGGCGCGAACCCGCCCGCGACCGCCTCCCAGCGGTCCATCGACGCACCATTTTCGAACCCTGCAAGCCCCAATTCCGTGCACATAAGCAGCACGCACAACCCTTCAAAATCGGCATATGCAAGGCCGCATTTACATAAAAGCACCAAAAAGTTTCACTCAAGCGTCATTTTGCACTATCACAAAGCACGCTCGGCTGCTAAATTCCCGCCCATCCAACGACTACAGCCGATTTCGAAACAAACTATCGAGGCCTCCCCATGCCCCAGACCCTTGACGCATTCCTGGCGCAGATCAAGCGCCGCGACCCCGACCAGCCGGAATTCCACCAGGCCGTGGAAGAGGTGGTGCGCAGCCTGTGGCCGTTCCTGCAGAGCGAGCCGCGCTACCTGAAGGCCAACATCCTCGAGCGCATCGTCGAGCCCGAGCGCGTGATCATGTTCCGGGTACCGTGGATCGACGACCAGGGCAACGTGCGCGTCAACCGCGGCTTCCGCGTGCAGATGAGCAGCGCCATCGGCCCGTACAAGGGCGGCCTGCGCTTCCACCCGTCGGTGAACCTGGGCGTGCTGAAGTTCCTGGCCTTCGAGCAGGTGTTCAAGAACTCGCTGACCTCCCTGCCCATGGGCGGCGGCAAGGGCGGCTCCGACTTCGATCCGAAGGGCAAGAGCGACAACGAAGTGATGCGCTTCTGCCAGTCGTTCATGAGCGAGCTGTACCGCCACATCGGCGCCGACCTCGACGTGCCGGCCGGCGACATCGGCGTGGGCGCCCGCGAGATCGGCTTCATGTACGGCCAGTACAAGCGCCTGGCCAACGAGTTCACCTCCGTGCTGACCGGCAAGGGCATGAGCTACGGCGGCAGCCTGATCCGTCCGGAAGCCACCGGCTACGGCTGCGTGTACTTCGCCCAGGAAATGCTCAAGAGCCGTCACGAAGGCTTCGACGGCAAGCGCGTGGCCATCTCCGGCTCGGGCAACGTGGCCCAGTACGCCGCACTGAAGGTCATGGAACTGGGCGGCAAGGTCATCTCCCTGTCCGACTCCGCCGGCACCCTGTACATCGAGGCGGGCCTGAACAAGGAGCAGTTCGACTACCTGATGGACCTGAAGAACGTCCGTCGCGGTCGCATCGAGGAAATGGCGGCCCACTTCGGCCTGCAGTACCTGGAAGGCCAGCGTCCGTGGGGCATCGCGTGCGACATCGCCCTGCCGTGCGCCACCCAGAACGAGCTGGACGCCGAGGACGCGCGCACCCTGATGAAGAACGGCTGCTTCTGCGTCGCCGAAGGCGCCAACATGCCGTCGACCCTGGAAGCGGTGGACCTGTTCATCGAGGCCGGCATCCTCTACGCCCCGGGCAAGGCCTCCAACGCCGGCGGCGTGGCCGTGTCGGGCCTGGAAATGAGCCAGAACGCCATGCGCCTGCTGTGGACCGACGGTGAAGTGGACGCCAAGCTGCACAGCATCATGCAGAACATCCACCACGCCTGCGTCAACTACGGCGAAGAGAACGGCCGCATCAACTACGTCAAGGGCGCCAACATCGCCGGCTTCGTCAAGGTCGCCGACGCCATGCTGGCCCAGGGCGTGGTCTGAGTTCCACCGCGTTCCCGCAGCACCCGAAAAGCCGGCCTAGCGCCGGCTTTTCCTTGTCTGCCGGTTTATTCCGAAAGGCTGGCAGAAGGCCATCAACCTACTTCGATTGGGTCTCATGTCCCGCGCTCGACTGATCTTCACTTGCTAGCAAAGCAAGTCAGCCGAGTAGTCACGGGAATGAGTACCAAGGCCGCGGGCAAGCCCCTTCTCCTCTGGATCGACCTGAGCTGCGACCAGGTCGCCGAGCAGTGCATCGAGCAGTTCGCCGCACAGTGCCGGATCGTCCGCGCCGACGGCCTCGACAGCCTGGCGGACGCCGTGGCGCAGACGCACGCGGACATGCTCTGCCTGCAGTTCGACCGCCCCGACGACCACGGTCTGCACCTGCTGCTGGAGATCAAGCGGCGCTTTGCCGCCCTGCCGATCACCATGCTCACCCTGCAGCACTCCGAGGAGCTGGCGGTGTGGGCCTTCCGTGCCGGCGTCTGGGACTACCTGGTGCTGCCGCTGTCCAGCGCCGAGCGCCTGCGCTACCTCAAGGCCCTGCATGCCCTGCACGAGCTGCGCCTGCAGCCGGCCGGCCCCGCCCCGCGCCAGCGCCTCGCCCGCGTCGAGCGACTGCCCGAGTGCGTGCGCCTCAACCGCGGCGCCGAGGCCCGGCAGCCGCTGCATGCCGCCCTGGCCCACATCGACAGCCACTTCCGCGAGCGCATCGAGGAGCGCGAGATGGCCGAACTGTGCCGCATGTCGGTGGTGCGCTTCAGCCGGCTGTTCAAGCAGAGCTGCGGCATCGGCTTCCAGGAATACGTGATGGGCAAGCGCATGCAGGCCGCCGAGGACCTGCTGCTCAACAGCGATACGCCGATCGCCGGCATCGCCGGCAAGGTCGGCTTCAAGGATCCGTCCTACTTCGCCCGCGCCTTCCGCCAGCACTTCGGCCACAGCCCGAGCAGTTGCCGGCAGGCCCGCCAGCAGGCCGACCACCTCCCGCCCGCCATCGATCGGGCCAGCGCCGCGGCCGCGCCGCCGGGCTAGGCCGCCCGGCAGGCCTCGTAGCCTTCCTCGCGCAGCGCCGCCAGCACCTGCTCGGCGCTCAGGCCGCTGTCGACCCGCACCTCGGCGCTCGCCAGGTCGACCTCGACCCGGGCGCTGCCGTCGAGCGCCTGGAGAGCCTGGGTGATGGCGCGGACGCAGTGCGCACAGGACATGCCCTGGACCTTGAAAACCTGCATGATGCCTTCCTCGCTGAACAATGGAGGCGACCAGTTTTGACCGCTGCGCCCCGGCCAGGTCAAGCGCCTGCGGCGCTGCGCCGCGCGCGACCTTGACCTTGCCCCCATGGCAAGGTCGATCCTTGACCGTCATCGCCCTTCTCTACTCGCGGGGAACCCGCCATGAACATCGGCCAAGCCGCCAGCCGCTCCGGCCTCAGCGCCAAGATGATCCGCCACTACGAAAGCATCGGCCTGCTGCAGCCGGCCGGACGCGGCGACAACGGCTATCGCCGCTACGGAGAGCAGGACCTGCACCGTCTGACCTTCATCCGCCGCGCCCGCGACCTGGGCTTTTCCCTGGAGGAGATCGGGCGCCTGCTCGAGCTGTGGCAGGACCGCCAGCGCGCCAGTGCCGACGTCAAGGCGCTGGCCCTCGGCCATATCGCCGCCCTCGAGCGCAAGATCGCCGAACTGGCCAGCCTGCGCGACACCCTGAGCGATCTGGTCGAGCACTGCCAGGGCGACCAGCGCCCCGACTGCCCGATCCTGCACAGCCTGGAGTGCGGCACGCCGCCCGCCGGCGACTGAGGTGCGGCCGGCCCGGCGAACCGACGGGCGACCCGCCCTGCGACGACCCGGCGGAGTCAAACCGGGCGGGGGCATGGTAAGGTTGCCGCCTGTTCAGCATTGCCGTGGAAGTCCTCCATGTCCAACCCGACCGCCGGGCGAGCGTTGCGCCGCCGTCTGTTCAGCGGCAGCGCGTTGCTGCTGGCGCTGACCCAGCTCAGCGCCTGTGCCGAGCCTCCCGCCCAGGGCCCCGCCGCCAGCCTGCCGCTGGCCAGCGCAAGCGTGGTGGCGCCCGCCCTGTCCAGCGCCGCAGTGCCCGCCGCCGCGGCGCCGCAGCAGAGCTTTGCCGCCTGGCGCGACGCCTTCCGCCGCGAGGCGCTGGCCGCCGGCATCGCGCCGACCACCTTCGCGCGCGCCTTCGCCGAGGTCACCGTCGACCCGGCGGTGATCCGCGCCGACCGCAGCCAGCCGGAGTTCAGCCGGCCGATCTGGGAATACCTCGACAGTGCCGTGTCGCCGCAACGCGTGCACCGCGGCCAGCGCCTGCTCGCCGAGCACGCCTCCACCCTGCGCGCCATCGAGCAGCGCTACGGCGTCGAGCGCAACGTGCTGGTGGCGATCTGGGGCATGGAGAGCAACTTCGGCAGCAACACCGGCAACCTGAGCGTGATCCGCTCGCTGGCCACCCTCGCCTACGAGGGCCGCCGGCCGCAGTTCGCCCACGACCAGTTGCTCGCCGCGCTGCAGATCCTCGAGCACGGCGACGTGCAGCCGCAGCGCATGCTGGGCTCCTGGGCCGGGGCCATGGGCCAGACCCAGTTCATCCCCACCACCTACCAGCGCCATGCGGTGGATTTCGACGGCGACGGCCGCCGCGACATCTGGGACTCCACCGCCGATGCGCTGGCCTCCACCGCCAACTACCTGAGCGCCTCGGGCTGGCAGAGCGGCAAGAGCTGGGGCATGGAAGTGCGCCTGCCGGCCGGCTTCGACTACGCCCTGGCCGACCCGGAGCAGCGCAAGCCGCTGGGCGAATGGCTGCGCCTGGGCGTGCGTCCGCAGCATCCCTACAACGTGGTGCGCGACGACAGCCAGCTGGCCAGCCTGGTGCTGCCGGCAGGCTACCGCGGCCCGGCCTTCCTGGTGCAGGACAACTTCCGCGCCATCCTCAAGTACAACAACTCCACCGCCTATGCCCTGGCCATCGGCCTGCTCGGCGAGCGCTTCGCCGGCGGCGGCCAGGTCGTCGCCGCCTGGCCGCGCGGCGAGCGCCCGCTGTCGCGCAGCGAGCGCATCGAACTGCAGGAGCGCCTGGCGCGCAGCGGCTTCGATCCCGGCACGGCCGACGGCATCATCGGCGCCAACACCCGCCGCGCGGTGCGCGCCACCCAGCAGCAGCTCGGCTGGCCGGCCGACGGCCACCCGAACCACCAGTTGCTGGAGCGACTGCGCCAGCTGCCGTGAAGCGATGATCCCCGGCAACGCAAAAGGGCGACCCGTGGGTCGCCCTTTTGCGTTGCCGCCGTCCTACAGTGCGACCGGCATGCGCTCGCACAAGCCGACCAGCGCCTCGACCCACTGCGGATGGTCGTTCAGGCAGGGCACCAGCACCAGATCGTCGCCGCCGGCGGCGCGGAACGCGGTGCGGCCCTCGTCGCCGATCTCCTCGAGGGTCTCGATGCAGTCGGCGACGAACGCCGGGCACATCACCAGCAGCTTCTTCACCCCCTCGCGGGCCAGCCTCTCGAGGGTCGCGTCGGTGTAGGGCTCGATCCACTTGGCGCGGCCCAGCCGCGACTGGAAGGACATCGACCACTGCTCCTCGCCCAGGCCGAGCCGGGCGACCAGGCCTTCGCTGGTGCACAGGCACTGCGCCCGGTAGCAGCTGGCCAGTACCGCGCCGCTGGCGCGCCGGCAGCAGTCGGCATCCTTCAGGCAGTGGCTGCCGGTGGGGTCGCTCTTGTGCAGGTGGCGCTCGGGCAGGCCATGGTAGCTGAGCAGCAGGTGGTCGAAGCCCTGCTCCAGATGGGGGCGCACGCTCGCGGCCAGCGCCTCGAGGTATTCCGGCTGGTCGTAGAACGGCGGCAGCACGTCCACGGCGAAGGCATGTCCGCGCGCCGCCATCGCCCGCCGCGCCTCCTCGACCACCGTGGTCACCGTGCTGTCGGCGAACTGCGGATACAGCGGCACCAGGGTCACCCGCCGGACGCCCTGCGCAGCCAGGCGCTGCAGGCCACTGTCGATCGACGGCTCGCCGTAGCGCATCGCCAGCTCCACCGGGCCGTGCGCCCAGCGCTCGGCGACCTTCGCCTGCAGGCGGCGGCTGAGCACCATCAGCGGCGAGCCCTCCTCCCACCAGATCGAGCGGTAGGCCTCGGCCGAGGTCGCCGGGCGGCGGATCAGGATCATCGCCACGATCAGCCGGCGCAGCGGCCAGGGCAGGTCGATGACGTGGGGGTCCATGAGGAACTGGTTGAGGTAGCGCCGCACGTCGGCCACCTCGGTGGAGGCCGGCGAGCCCAGGTTGACCAGCAGCAGGGCGTGATCGGTCATGCAGTGTCCTTGTCAGTGTCGAGCGAGGAGGTCGGCCAGCGCCGCCTCGAGATCGGGAAAACGGAAGCGGTAGCCGGCGTCCAGGGTACGCTGCGGCTGCAGGTGCTGGCCGCCGAGCAGCAGGCCGGCCATCTCGCCCAGCGCCAGGCGCAGCACGCAGGCAGGCGCCGGCAGCAGCGCCGGGCGATGCAGCACGCGGCCGAGGGTGCGGGCGAACTCGGCGTTGCGCACCGGATTCGGCGCGCAGGCATTATAGGGACCGCGGCATTCCTCATGGTGGAGGAGAAAGTCGATCAGCCCCACCTCGTCCTCCAGGTGGATCCACGGCATCCACTGCCGGCCGCTGCCCATGCGTCCGCCGAGGCCGAGGCGGAACGGCGGCAGCAGGCGCGCCAGCATGCCGCCGCGCGCCGCCAGCACCGGCGCGGTGCGCACCAGCACCACGCGGATGCCCAGCTCCTCGGCGCGCAGCGCCGCCGCCTCCCAGGCGAAGCACAGCTCGCTGGCGAAGTCCTCGCTGCCGGCCGGGCTGTCCTCGTTGAGCCGCCGCTCGCCGCCGTCGCCGTACCAGCCCACCGCCGAGCCGGACAGCAGCACCCCCGGCCTGAGCGGGCGCCGGGCCAGCCAGTCGACCAGTTGCCCGGTCAAGGCGATGCGGCTGTCCCACAGCTGCCGGCGGCGCGCGGCGGTCCACGGCCGGTCGGCGATCGGCGCCCCGGCCAGGTTGACCACCGCATCCAGCGGCAGGTCGGGGGCCAGCTCGTCGAGCCGGGCGATGCCGCGCGCGCCGCTGCACAGGCCGGCGACCTCCTGCGGGCGGCGGCTCCACACCACCAGTTCGTGCCCCTGCCCCGCCCACAGGCGACAGAGCGCCCGGCCGATCAGGCCGGTACCGCCGGTCAGCAGAATGCGCATCGCCGTATCTCCTCGTCTGCTCGCATGCGTCAGTCCTGAGTCTGGTCCACACTGAAAACACCGGCCAGGCCGCAACACGCTGGCGGCGGACCGGGTTCAAGGCTGGACCGCAGCATATCATTCTGTACAGGAATGAGCATATTGTATAAGTAGAGTCCAAGGATTAGCCTGAATTCTCAGTGACAGAGGTGAAACATGAACACTCCCATCGCCATCATCGGCAGCGGCATGGCCGGCCTGTCGGCAGCCCAAGCGCTCACGGCGGCGGAGCTCGAGGTGCAGCTGTTCGACAAGGGACGCGGTAGCGGCGGGCGCATGTCGAGCAGGCGCTGCGATGTCGGCGACCTCGACCTGGGCGCCCAGTACTTCACCGCGCGCGACCGGCGCTTCGTCGAAGCCGTGCAGCAGTGGCAGGAGCAGGGCTGGCTGGCCGAATGGAAGCCGGTGCTGTACCAGTCGCAGGGTGGCCAGCTGAGCCTCTCGGCGGACACCCAGCTGCGCTTCGTCGGCGTGCCGCGGATGAGCGCGCTGACCCGCAACCTGCTCGGCGAACTGCCGGCGACCTTCGCCTGCCGCATCACCGAGGTGTTCCGCGGCGAGCAGCACTGGCACCTGCTGGACGCCGACGGCCAGAGCCACGGCCCGTTCAGCAAGGTGATCATCGCCGCCCCCGCCCCGCAGGCCACCGCGCTGCTCTCCGCCGCGCCCAAGCTGGCCGCCACCGTGGCCAGCGTGGTGATGGAGCCGGTCTGGGCGGTGGCCCTGTCCTTCGGCAAGGCGCTCGACACCCCGGTCGAAGGCTGCTTCGTGCAGGACAGCCCGCTCGACTGGCTGGCGCGCAACCGCAGCAAGCCCGCCCGCAGCCAGAGCCCGGACACCTGGGTGCTGCACGCCACCAGCGCGTGGAGCCGCCAGCACCTCGACCTGCCGCGCGAGGCGGTGATCGAGCAACTGCGCTGCGCCTTCGCCGAGCTGATCGGCTGCGCCGTGCCGGAGGCCGACTTCAGCCTGGCCCATCGCTGGCTGTACGCCCGTCCGGCGCAGGCTCACCAGTGGGGCGCGCTGGCCGACCCCGACCTCGGCCTGTACGCCTGCGGCGACTGGTGCCTGTCCGGCCGCGTCGAGGGCGCCTGGCTGAGCGGCCAGGAAGCGGCTCGCCGCCTGCTCGAACACGCCGCCGCCTAGACCGGCCGCCGCCTGCGCCACGCCGGGCGTGGGCAGGCACCCGCCACTCCTCCTCGCTCAGCCTGCACCTGCCGAAAGGACGGCGGTGCAGCCGCTCGGCCGCAGGAGAACGCAAAACCTGTACAATTGGCTTGACCTGTACAACAAAATATCCGACCCTGTAGAAGAGCTGTACAAGTCCGTTTCCCTGTACAGGCCGCAGCCGCCGGTGCCGCCTGCACCCGACCGCCAAGGTACACGCCATGATCCACGCACAGTCCCAATCCCCCCGCCTCAAGCTCGCCATCAGCGCCTGCCTGCTCGGCAACGAGGTGCGCTACAACGGCGGCCACAAGCAGTCGCTGCTGTGCCGCGAGGTGCTCGGCAAGCACTTCGATTTCCAGCCGCTGTGCCCGGAGATGGCCATCGGCCTGGGCGCCCCGCGCGAGCCGATCCGCCTGGTCGGCGACCCCGGCGCGCCGCGCGCGGTGGGCACGGTGACCCGCGAGCGCGACGTCACCGAGGCGCTGGCCGGCTACGCCGAAGGCGTCGCCGCGCGCCTGCACGACGTCAGCGGCCTGATCGTCATGCAGAAGTCGCCCTCCTGCGGCATGGAGCGGGTCAAGGTCTATCAGGACGATGGCCGCCCGGCCGAGCAGGGCGCGGGCATATTCACCGCCACCCTGGCGCGCCTGCGCCCCGAGCTGCCGATCGAGGAGGACGGCCGTCTCCACGATCCGGTGCTGCGCGAGAACTTCATCGCCCGGGTGTTCGCCTACGGCGACTGGCAGCGCCTGTGCGCCGAGGGCCTGACCCGCAAGGGCATCATCGCCTTCCACTCCCGCCACAAGTACCTGCTGATGGCCCACCACCCGCTCAAGTACCGCGAGCTGGGCCGCCTGCTGGCCGGCATCGGCGCGCACGACCCGGCCGAGTTCGGCCCGCGCTACTTCGCCGAGCTGATGGCCGCGCTGAAGCGCTGCGCCACCCGCGGCACCCACGCCAACGTCCTGCAGCACCTGTCCGGCTACCTGCGCCGCGCCCTGCCCGGCGAGGAGCGCCGCGAGATCCAGCAGCTGATCGAGCAGTACCGCGAAGGCATGGTGCCACTGGTGGTGCCGCTGACCCTGCTCAAGCACCACTTCCGCCGCCATCCGGACCGCTACGTCGCCCTGCAGGCCTACCTGCAGCCCCACCCGCAGGAGCTCGGCCTGCGCAACGCCATCTGAACGGCAAGCGGCGCTGCGCGACTGGCCGACGGCCCCGGCCGAAGCCCGCCACGACGCGGCCTGCTCGCCTCCCCCTGAGGAGATCCCGATGTCCCGTCTGGTCTGGCTGCGCAGCGACCTGCGCGTGCGCGACAACACCGCCCTGGCCGCCGCGGCAGCCCGCGGCGACGGCCCCCTGATGGCCGTCTGGCTGCTCAGTCCGACGCAGTGGCGCGCGCACGACGACGCTGCCTGCAAGGTCGACTTCTGGCTGCGCAACCTCGCCGAGCTGTCGAAGAGCCTCGCCGCGCTGAACATCCCGCTGCTGCTGCGCACCGCCGAGCGCTGGGACGACGCCGCCGCCGTGCTGCTGGCGCTGTGCCGCGAGCACGGCGTGCGCAGCGTCCACGTCAACGCCGAGTACGGCGTCAACGAACAGCGTCGCGACCGCGCGGTGGCCGCGACCCTGCAGGACGCCGGCATCGCCTGGCACAGCCACACCGACCAGGTGCTGTTCGCTCCCGGCAGCCTGCTGACCCGCAGCGGCGGCTACTTCCAGGTATTCAGCCAGTTCCGCAAGCTCTGCTACGCACGCCTCGGCGAAGCCCTGCCGGCGCTGCAGCCGCTGCCGTGCATCCAGCCGCCGAGCGGAATCGCCGGCGATCCGCTGCCGGCGGCGATCGACGGCTTCGCCACCCCCGGCGACGAACTGCGCCGGCTGTGGCCGGCCGGCGAAGCGGCCGCGCACCGCCAGCTGGAAGACTTCGTCGACGGACACCTGGCCTGGTACGCCGCCGAGCGCGACTTCCCGGCCAGGCCCGGCACCAGCGCCCTGTCGCCCTGGCTGGCCGCCGGCGTGCTGTCGCCGCGCCAGTGCCTGCACGCCGCGCTGGCGGTCAACGCCGGCGAGTTCGCCGACGGCAATCCCGGGGTGGTGACCTGGATCAGCGAGCTGCTCTGGCGCGAGTTCTACAAGCACATCCTGGTCGGCTACCCGCGGGTATCCATGGGCCGCGCCTTCCGCGTCGAGACCGAGGCGCTGGCCTGGCGCGACGCACCGGCAGACCTCGAAGCCTGGCAGCAGGGCCGCACCGGTATCCCCATCGTCGACGCCGCCATGCGCCAGCTGCTGGCCACCGGCTGGATGCACAACCGCCTGCGCATGATCGTCGCCATGTTCCTGACCAAGAACCTCTTGATCGACTGGCGCCACGGCGAGCGCTGGTTCATGCAGCAACTGATCGACGGCGACCTGGCCGCCAACAACGGCGGCTGGCAGTGGAGCGCCTCCACCGGCACCGACGCGGCGCCCTACTTCCGCATCTTCAACCCGCTGACCCAGTCGGAGAAGTTCGACCCGGACGGCGCCTTCATCCGCCAGTGGGTGCCGGAACTGGCCAGCCTGAACAGGCGCGACATCCACGACCCGGCGGCGCTCGGCGGGCTGTTCGGCGCGCCCGACTATCCGCGCCCGATCGTCGACCTGGCGCGCTCGCGCGAGCATGCGCTGGCGGCGTTCAAGGCGCTGGACAAGGCCAGCGCCTGAGGCACGGGGGCACTTCGCTCAGAACGCGGTGCGATAGTGCAGCGTGTAGGTCTCGGCGCCGTCGTTGGGCTGCTTGAGGCTGGCGTTGGAGTAGTGGATGGCGCGCACGCCGATCTCCTGGCCGGCGAAGCGCAGGCCGAAGCCGAGACGGTCCTCGAACTGGAACGCGGTGCTCAGGTCGTGCTGCTCGAACTCGGTGCTGGAGAACAGCGCTACGCCTATGCCGGCCTCGACATAGGGGCGCACGCGCTCGCCGGCGAACTCGTAGACGAACACCGGGGCGAACGACAGGCTGTGGTTGCTGGCGGCCTTGTCGCCGAACCAGTAGGTGTAGCCGGCATCCCAGTAGCCGGTCAGGCGGCCGCTGGAGCTCTGCCACCAGCTGCGCTCGAAGTCGCGCTGCAGGGCCAGGCGCACCACCTGGGTGGACTCGCGGGTCACCCCGGCGGCCAGGGTCGCATCCCAGGCGCTGGCCGGAACGCTCGCGCCCAGGGCCGCCAGCACAGCACCGACAGTCAGCAATCGCTTCATGATGACGACTCCTTGCAGTGAACTTCCGTGGATGTCGTGGACTGCACGGCAACGACCAGCGCACCGGACACCGCCCCGCATGACGCCCTTGTTGCAAGTATAGGAGCCGCTCGTCGCCAGGAAAGCGCGCGGGCTCAGTCCTCCAGCCGCTCGACCGCCACGGCCTCGCCCCACAGCACCGGCAGCACCCGCGCCAGAGCGGCCGGATCGCCGCTGGACCAGAAGCGCGCCGGCTGCGCCGGCCCGGCCGCCAGCAGCTCGCGCTCGCCGAGCAGGCGCCCGAGCTGGCGCGCCACCGCGGCGCCGGTGTCGATCAGCTGCACGTCCGCGGGCACCAGCTCGCGCAGCAGCGGCTTGAGGAAGGGATAGTGGGTGCAGCCGAGGATCAGGGTGTCGCAGCCGGCGTCGAGCAGCGGCTGCACGTAGGAGGCCAGCAGCGCGCGGGTCGCCGGCGCGGCCAGCGCACCCTGCTCGACGCACTCGACCAGCCCCGGGCAGGGCTGGGTGACCACCTTCACGTCGTGGGCGAAACGGTCGAGCAGCGCGGCGAAGCGCGCGCTCTTCAGCGTGCCGGTGGTGGCCAGCACGCCGACCGTGCCGCTGCGGCTGGCCGCCGCCGCCGGCTTGACCGCCGGCTCCATGCCGACGATGGGCAGGCCGGGGTGGCGCTCGCGCAGCTCGGCCACCGCCGCCACGGTGGCGGTGTTGCAGGCCACCACCAGCGCCTTGGCGCCCTGTTCCAGCAGGAAGTCGGCGATGCGCCGGCAGCGCGCGCGGATGTACTCGGGGCTCTTCTCGCCGTAGGGCACGTGGCCGCTGTCGGCGACGTAGAGCAGCGACTCGTGGGGCAGCCGCGCGCGGATCTCGCCGAGCACCGACAGGCCGCCGACCCCGGAGTCGAACACGCCGACCGGCGCTTCACTGGCCATCGGGTTTCCCGCAGACCGCGCACTGCGGATCGCGCCTGACGCGCAGCTCGCGGAAGCGGCTGCCCAGCGCATCGACCAGCAGCAGGCGGCCGACCAGCGGCTCGCCGAAGCCGGCCAAGAGCTTGAGCGTCTCCAGCGCCTGCAGGCTGCCGACCAGGCCGACCAGCGGGCCGAGCACGCCGGCCTCGCTGCAGGTCAGCTCGTCCTCGCTGCCCGCGCCGTACAGGCAGTGGTAGCAGGGGCTGGCGGCGTTGCGCGGATCGAACACCGACAGCTGGCCCTCGAGGCGGATCGCCGCGCCGGACACCAGCGGCCGGCCAGCCGCCACGCAGGCGGCGTTGACCGCGGCGCGGGTGGTGAAGTTGTCGCAGCAGTCGACCACCACGTCGACCGCCGCCACCGCGGCGGACAGCGTATCGGCATCCAGCGCCTGGCGCAGCGGCAGCAGCCGCACATGGGGGTTGATGGCCGCCAGGCGCGCCATCGCCGAGTCGACCTTGGCCTGGCCGACGCTGGCCGTGTCGTGGATCACCTGGCGCTGCAGGTTGGTCAGGTCGACCGTGTCGAAGTCGGCCAGGTGCAGCTCGCCGACCCCGGCCGCGGCCAGGTACAGCGCCACCGGCGAGCCGAGGCCGCCGAGACCGACCACCAGCACCTTGCCGGCACGGATCTTCAGCTGGCCATCGATGTCGACCTGCCTGAGCAGGATCTGCCGGCTGTAGCGCAGCAGCTCGTCGTCACTGAGCATGAGTCTCTCCGTTCCAGCGGCCGAGGGTGATGCGCTGGTGACCGCCGAGATCGCGGCGGCTCTCGACGTCAGTGAAGCCGCGCGCGGCGAACAGCGCGCGCACCGCCTCGGCCTGGTCATAGCCGTGCTCGAGCAGCAGCCAGCCGCCGGCTTCGAGATGCTCCGGCGCCTCATGGACGATCTGGCGGATGTCGTCGAGTCCGTCGGCACCTGCGACCAGCGCGCTGGCCGGCTCGAAGCGCACGTCGCCCTCGCTCAGATGGCGGTCGTCCGCGGCGATGTACGGCGGATTGCCGACGATCATCGCGAAGCGTTCGCCGGCCAGCGCGGAAAACCAGCGGCTTTCGACGAAGCGGGCGTTGGCCAGCCCGAGCCGCGCGCCGTTGCGCTCGGCCAGCGCCACCGCCTCGGCCACCCGGTCGACGCCGAGCACCTGCCAGGCCGGGCGCTCGCAGGCCAGGGCCAGGGCGATGGCGCCGCTGCCGGTGCCGAGATCGAGCACGCGGGCCGGTCCGCCCGGGCCCAGCGCCAGCGCGGTCTCCACCAGCAGCTCGGTGTCCGGACGGGGAATCAGGGTGTGCGGCGCCACCTCCAGCTCCAGGCTCCAGAAGCCCTGGCGGCCGAGCAGGTAGGCCACCGGCTCGCCTTTGCTGCGGCGCGCCAGCAGGGCGGCGAAGGCGGCGCACTGCGCGGCGTCGGGCTCGCGCTCCGGCCAGGTGCGCAGGTAGCTGCGCGGCTTGCCGAGCACATGGGCGAGCAGCAGCTCGGCGTCCAGGCGGGCGCTCGGCGAGTCGGGCAGCTCGGCGCCGTTCAGCAGGGATTCGATGGTGGGCATGGCCGCTCTCCGGGCGTAGGGTGCGCCGTGCGCACCATGGCATTTGCGCGGTGCGCGCGGCGCACCCTACGGACGTTGGATCAGTCGCCCAGCGCCGCCAGCTGGTCGGCCTGGTATTCCTGCAGCAGCGGCTCGATCACCTGCTCCACCGAACCGCCCAGCACCTCGCCCAGCGAGTACAGGGTCAGGTTGATGCGGTGGTCGGTGACCCGGCCCTGCGGGAAGTTGTAGGTGCGGATGCGCTCGGAACGATCGCCCGAGCCGACCAGCAGCTTGCGCGTCTCGGACATCTCCCTGTGCGCGGCAGCGTCCTGCTGGTCCTGCAGCTTGGCCGCCAGCCAGGCCATGGCCCGCGCGCGGTTCTTGTGCTGCGAGCGCTCTTCCTGGCACTCGACCACCATCCCGGTCGGCAGGTGGGTGATGCGCACCGCCGAGTCGGTCTTGTTGATGTGCTGGCCGCCGGCGCCGGAGGCGCGGTAGGTGTCGATGCGCAGGTCGGCCGGGTTGATCTCGATGGCCGCCTGCTCGTCCGGCTCCGGCAGCACCGCCACGGTGCAGGCCGAGGTGTGGATGCGGCCCTGGGATTCGGTTTCCGGCACGCGCTGCACGCGGTGGGCGCCGGACTCGAACTTGAGCTTGGCGTAGACGTTGTCGCCCTCGACGCGGGCGATCACCTCCTTGTAGCCGCCGTGCTCGCCCTCGCTCTCGGAGAGGATCTCGACGCGCCAGCCCTGCTTCTCGGCGTAGCGCGAGTACATGCGGAACAGGTCGCCGGAGAAGATCGCCGCCTCGTCGCCGCCGGTGCCGGCGCGGATCTCGAGGAACACGTTGCGGCCGTCGTTGGGGTCTTTCGGCAGCAGCATGCGCTGCAGGCTGGCCTCGAGCACCTCGAGCTGCGCGCGGGCCGCGGCGACCTCCTCCTCGGCCATCTCGCGCAGGTCCGGGTCGCTGTCCTTGAGCAGCGCCTGGGCGCCCTCGAGGTCGCCCTGCACCTTGCGGAAGGCGCGGAAGGCTTCGATCACCGGCTCGATCTCGGCGTATTCGCGGGAGTAGGCGCGGAACTTGGTCTGGTCGCCGATCACCTCGGCGTCGCCGAGCAGCGCGGTCAGCTCCTCGAAGCGGTCCTGCAGGGTATCGAGCTTGTTCAGCAGCGAGGCTTTCATCGGGGCGTGTTCACCATGGCTGGCGCCGCGCCGCTCGGCGGGCGCGCAGGGCGTTAGCGATGCTGCTCGCCGGAAAGGTCGAGCAGTTCCTGGGCCACGGCCAGCGCATCGTGGCGGCCGGCGGCGGAAAACTTCTTCAGCTGCACGCTGGGCGCGTGCAGCAGCTTGTTGGTCAGCCCCCGCGCCAGCTGGGCCAGCACCTCCTCGGCCGGGCTGCCGTTGCCGAGCAGGCGCAGGGCCTTGGCCAGCTCCTCGTCGCGCAGCTGCTCGGCGCGGGAGCGGTAGGCGCGCAGCAGGTCGACGCTGTCGCGCTCGCGCAGGCGCTCAATGAAGGCACCGACCCCGGCCACCACCAGCTCCTCGGCGGCGCGCGCGGCGTCCTGGCGGTTGCGCAGGTTCTCGGCGATCACCTCGTGCAGGTCGTCGACGGTGTACAGGTAGACGTCGTCCAGCTCGCCGACCTCCGGCTCGATGTCGCGCGGCACGGCGATGTCGACCATGAACACCGGGCGGTGCTTGCGCTTCTTCAGCGCGCGCTCGACGGCGCCCTTGCCGAGGATCGGCAGCGGGCTGGCGGTGGAGCTGATGACGATGTCGCTGCCCACCAGCTGCTCGGGGATGTCGGCGAGCAGCACGGCCTGGCCACCGACCTCGCCGGCCAGCGCACTGGCGCGCTCGAGGGTGCGGTTGGCCACCACGATGCGCTTGACCCCCTGCTCGTGCAGGTGGCGGGCGACCAGGGCGATGGTCTCGCCGGCGCCGATCAGCAGCGCCTGGCTGCGGCCGAGGTCGCTGAAGATCTGCTTGGCCAGGCTCACCGCGGCGAAGGCCACCGACACCGGGTTCTCGCCGATGCGGGTATCGGTGCGCACCGTCTTGGCGGTGCTGAAGGTGGCCTGGAACAGCCGGCCGAGCAGCGGGCCGAGGGTGCCGGCCTGCTGCGCGCTGGCGTAGGCGTCCTTCATCTGGCCGAGGATCTGCGGCTCGCCGAGGATCATCGAGTCCAGGCCGCAGGCCACGCGCATCATGTGGCGCACCGCCTCGTTGCCCTGGTGGATGTAGGCGCAGGCACGCAGCTCGTCGAGGCTGAGGCCGTGGTAGCCGGCCAGCCAGGCGAGGATTTCCTCCGCACGCGCCTCGTCCAGCGCCAGGTACAGCTCGCTGCGGTTGCAGGTGGAGAGGATCGCCGCCTCGCGGCACGGCGTCACCCGGCACAGCTGCTGCAGGGCGTCGACCAGCTGCTCGGGGCCGAAGGCCACGCGCTCGCGGACCGCCACCGATGCGGTTTTGTGGTTGATGCCGAGGGCGAGAAAAGCCATGCGGGGACGCTGAGGTGACCTGGAAAGCCGACAATTGTCCTACTTGGCGCGATACAGGACAACTGCCTAGCCGCCGCAGGCGACGATGGCCACCTGCAGCCATGGGATTGCCCCCCCGCTTGTGTCATGATTGCCCGACCTGCCGGTGAGCCCGCGTATGCCTGCCATGAACAAATCCCTCGCGCTGCTGACTGCCCTGGCGTTGCTGGGCGGTTGCCAGTTCCTGCCCTCCACTAGCCCCGACGGCAACCCGCCTGCGTCCGAGTCGACCGCGGCGCCGGCCAAGCCCGCCGCGCCCAGCGCCTCGTTCAGCCAGGACACCCTGTACAGCCTGCTGGTGGCCGAGCTGGCCGGCCAGCGCGACCGCTTCGACATCGCCCTGGCCAACTACATGGAGCAGGCCCGCGCCACCGGCGATCCGGCGGTGGCCGAGCGCGCCTTCCGCATCGCCGAATACCTGGGCGCCGACGAGGCCGCCCTGGAGACCGCCCTGCTGTGGGCCGACAGCGCCCCGGACAACCTCGACGCCCAGCGCATCGCCGCCATCCAGCTGGCCCGCGCCGGCCGCCACGACGAGGCCATGGGCTACATGGAGCAGGTGCTCAAGGCCAAGGGCGACACCCACTTCGACTTCCTCGCCCTGAGCGCCGCCCAGCTCGACCCCGAGGCCCGCGCCGGCCTGCGGCAGAGCTTCGAGCGCCTGCTCGAGCGCCATCCGGACAACGCCCAGCTGCTGTTCGGCCGCGCCGTGCTGCTGCAGCAGGACGGCCGCAGCGAGGAGGCGCTTGCCAGCCTGGAGGCGCACCCGGCCGGCAGCCGCGAGGTCGCCCCGCTGCTGCTGCGCGCCCGCCTGCTGCGCTCGCTCGGCCGCGGCGACGAGGCCCTCAGGGTGCTCGAGGGCGGCATCCGCCTGCACCCCGACGACAAGCGCCTGCGCCTGACCTACGCCCGCCAGTTGCTCGAGGACGAGCGCCTGGAGGATGCCCACCTGCAGTTCCGCGAACTGCTCAGGCGCTTCCCCGAGGACGACGACCTGCGCCTGTCGCTGGCCCTGGTCAGCCTCGAGGCCGAGGCCTGGGACGAGGCCCGCCCGCTGCTGCAGGAGCTGATCGAGCGCGACGCCCACGTCGACGCCGCCCACCTCAACCTCGGCCGCATCGCCGAGCAGGACGGCGATCGCGCCACCGCGCTGCGCGAATACGCCGCGGTCGGCCCGGGCAACGACTACCTGGCGGCGCAGGTGCGCCGCACCGAGCTGCTGGTCAAGAACGGGCGCATCGCCGAGGCCCAGCGCCTGCTGGCCGGCGCCCGCGACAGCCAGCCGGACTACGCCCTGCAGCTGTACCTGATCGAGATCGAGAGCCTGACCAACCAGGATCGCCTCGACGATGCCTGGCAGCGCACTGCCGAAGCGCTCGAGCAGTTCCCCGAGGATCTCAACCTGCTCTACACCCGCGCCATGCTGGCCGAGAAGCGCGGCGACCTGGCCGGGCTGGAGCGCGACCTGCGCTTCATCATCGGGCTCGAGCCGGAAAACGCCATGGCCCTCAACGCCCTCGGCTACACCCTGGCCGACCGCACCACCCGCTACGCCGAGGCCCACGCGCTGATCGAGAAGGCCTACGCGCTGAACCCGGACGACCCGGCGATCCTCGACAGCCTCGGCTGGGTCAACTACCGCCTGGGCAATCTGGCCGAAGCCGAGAAGCTGCTGCGCCAGGCCCTGGCGCGCATGCCCGACCATGAGGTCGCCGCCCACCTCGGCGAGGTGCTGTGGGCCAGCGGCAAGCAGGCCGAGGCCCGCGAAGTCTGGCGCAAGGCCCTGGCCGACACGCCGGACAGCGACATCCTGCGCGACACCCTCAAGCGCCTGACCGGCAAGGTGAAACCGTGAGACTGCACCACCTGCTGCTCGCCGGCCTGCTGCTGCTCGCCGGTTGCGCCGGCATCGGCCCGCGCGAGGATGTCGGTGGCCAGGGCAGCCCCGCCGCCTGGCGCAGCCACAAGACCCAGGTCGCCGCCATCGACGGCTGGCAGATCAGCGGCAAGGTCGGCATCCGCGCGCCGCAGGACTCCGGCAGCGGCGTGCTGTTCTGGCTGCAGCGCCGCGACTACTACGACATCCGCCTGTCCGGCCCGCTCGGCCGCGGCGCCACCCGCCTGACCGGCCGCGAGGGCGACATCCTCCTCGAGGTGGCCAACCAGGGGCGCTACCAGGCCGCATCACCCGAGGCGCTGCTCGAGGAGCAGATCGGCTGGCGCCTGCCGGTGTCGCACCTGCTGTGGTGGATCCGCGGCCTGCCAGCGCCGGACAGCAAGAGCCGCCTGACCCTCGACGCCGACAGCCGCCTGGCGCGCCTGGAGCAGGACGGCTGGCGGATCGAATACGCCGACTACCGCGAGCAGAACGGCTTCTGGCTGCCGCAACGCCTCAAGCTGCTGGGCGAGAACCTCGACATCACCCTGGTGATCAAGGACTGGCAGCCGCGCCGCCTCGGCCTGTGACCGCCCACCGCCCATGACCGACATGCACGACGCCACCCTGATCCTGCCGGCCCCGGCCAAGCTCAACCTGTTCCTGCACATCCTCGGCCGCCGCGCCGACGGCTATCACGAGCTGCAGACGGTGTTCCAGTTCCTCGACCACGGCGACGAACTGGGTTTCCGCCGGCGCGAGGACGGCGAGATCCGCCTGCACAGCGAGATCGCCGGGGTGCCCCACGACAGCAACCTGATCGTGCGCGCCGCGCGCCTGCTCCAGCAGGCATCCGGCACGCCGCTAGGCGCCGACATCTGGCTGGACAAGCGCCTGCCGATGGGCGGCGGCATCGGCGGCGGCAGCTCGGATGCCGCCACCACCCTGCTCGGCCTCGACCACCTGTGGCGGACCGGCCTCGGCCTCGACCGCCTGGCCGAGCTCGGCCTGTCGCTGGGCGCCGACGTCCCGGTGTTCGTCCGCGGCCGCGCCGCCTTCGCCGGCGGCGTCGGCGAGCAGCTGGTGCCGGTCGAGCTGGAAGAGCCCTGGTTTCTCGTTGCAGTGCCGCAAGTGTCTGTCAGCACAGCAGAAATTTTCTCCGCGCCGGAGTTGACACGCGACACCCCGGCCATTAGAGTTTGCGGCCTTCCCGCAGGGGGCGGTCGTAACGACTGCCAGCCGGTGGTCGAGCAGCGTTACCCAGAAGTACGTAACGCCTTGAACTTGCTGAACAATTTTGTTCCCGCAAGAATGACCGGCACCGGAGCTTGTGTGTTTGGGAGCTTCCCAAACCGCGACGATGCTGATAAAGTCTCGCGCCAGCTTCCGGGCACTCTGCCAAGCTTCGTGGCACGGGGTAGCAACATCTCGATGTTGCACCGCAGTCTCGAGGCAGTGCGCGGGAAGTGAATGCAAGGCATTCGGTTATACGATACAGGGGCGTCGCCAAGCGGTAAGGCAGCAGGTTTTGATCCTGCCATGCGTTGGTTCGAATCCAGCCGCCCCTGCCATAACCTCTCCGAGGGTCGTGTTTCCGGCTCCACATTCGATTTACGCCACAGGGGCGTCGCCAAGCGGTAAGGCAGCAGGTTTTGATCCTGCCATGCGTTGGTTCGAATCCAGCCGCCCCTGCCATA
>JAEAMF010000594.1_pt1 | contig 40901 bp, 34 predicted proteins | sample 8958721 | NCBI WGS metagenome assembly JAEAMF01 (sample SAMN16933255, study PRJNA681124) | bioreactor sludge metagenome | isolation source: anaerobic bioreactor treating anionic surfactant - SDBS | place: India: Bengaluru | collected 2019-02-28 | reverse complement strand
CAGGCTTGATGCTGACGGCGGCACGCAGAGCCAGAAGCTGGTGGTACAGAGGTAGCGTGAGGCAGTAGACCGAATACCGGATACCGAAGACCGGGCAGAGGCGGGCGCAAGCCCGCCTCTGCGATAGTTGGGCACAGCGGACTGGAGAGCCGGGTTGCGCGTCAGGCCCGCTTCAGCTGTTGCTTGCGACAGGGAATCGCGATGAGCGCGATGCAGGCAAGGAAGCACAGACCGCTGAGCCAGAGGGTGACCGAACGCAGGGGCGTGAGCGGGGCGGTGACCGAGATGACGTGCTTACCCTTGGGACAACGCAGCCAGATGAAGTGGTCTTTCGTTTCTTTGAACTCTGTCGGCCGGCCGTCGAGGCGGACCAAGAGCCAGGGGTAGTAGCTCAGGGCCAGCCTCAGGAAGCAGTCGGTGCTGGCTTGAACCTCGGCCGCCACCTCGTGGTGTCGAATGGTTGTATGCGGGACTTCAATCGCCGGGATGCCGGGCAGGGATTCGGCCCGCTGCCCGGCCGGAATCGGTATCACGGTCAACGTGTTGACGTACGGACCGAGTACAGTCGAGTCGAGCACCACCTGCCAGTCCGAGGCGATCAGGAATGTCCGGTCCTTCACCAGCGGGGAGTCAGGCAGCGGTCTGAGCCGGGGTGCGGCGAGGCACAGCCCGGCGCCGGTCGAGCCGAAGGCCAGGGGGTACGCGGGCTTGCGCGTGAGCAGGTCGGTGTTCCAGGCAATGCCGCGTTTGACCAGGAAGAAGTTGTCTTCAGGTCCCGGAGTCGCGCCTTCGTAGACGTGGGGCTGCATGATGATGTGGCTCGCGCCCAGCAGTATCATCACTTTGAACGAGGCCGGGCTGATGCTGTTTGTCGAGGGGTCCATCATGTCTTGGGCAACTGCGTTGACCCACGGATACACGTAGTGCATCGCGCGGGGCGCGAACTGGTGATAGGGCGGACCCAGCGGGCTGGCGAGGTTCCCATAAAGGAATCCTGAGGCCGGGTAGCCGCAGATGCGGGCCGAGTAGTCGATCTCCGGGGTTGGCAGGCCGATGTCGAGGAGCCTTATTGGCTGCTGGACATTGATGGCCTTGTAGGCTTCGTTGCGGCCGGCCAGGAGTTTCGTCTTGTCCGGGTAGGGCGAGCGCAGTTGGCCGGGCAGGCAGTCCAGACTGACGAACACCAGGACACCAAGGGCAGCGACCGGGAGTCCGAAGTCCGGAATGCGTCGGCCATGCCGACGACGTTCCAGTTCGGTCCAGCCGAGGGCGATGAGCAGACTTGAGAAGAAGACGAAGAACAACAGGAAGCGCTCGGGCGGCAGGCCGGCGCTGAGCAACTGCCCGAGGCCACCGAAACGGGGAACGACGAAAACCCAGGCCAGGGTGATGAGCAGGCCAAGTGCGGGCGCGAGCCAGGTGCGGACCTGCGCGCGGGCCTTGAGGATGAGCAGGGCCAGCGAGCCGAGCAGCAGGACGAGCAGGCTCAGGCCGAGGTAGCCGCCGGAGTACCCGGTCGTCTTGCGCACGAGGCCGGCGAGTACTCTCAGGTCAGGAAGAGCGTTCACCTGCGCCGTCTGCGGGAATGCGTGCGAGCGGAACTCGGCAAGGAACGGAACCGCGAAGAAGGCGGTCAGCAGTAACAGGACAAGCCCGGACAGCAGGAGCGACTTGAGCGCGGCCGGAGATGGGCGACTGAGGAGCAGAAACAAGAGGACAAAGGCGACAAGGAACGAGCCGTAGTAGACGTGCGAGAGCGGCGCAAGGGCAAGGACAAGGCCGAGGATGACCGCTCGCCTTCGGTCTGGCCGCTCAAGCAGCCGGTCGAGGCAGAGTAGCGCAACAGGCGCGAGGCCGTAGATGAGTACCTGCGGATAGCAGGCGAGAATCGCGATGTGCCGGCTGCGCCAGGGAACAATGAGGAAGGATATGGCTCCCAGCGCCGAGGCGACGGGCGACCGCGTCCGGCGCAGCAGGAAGACATACATCGCAAGCCCGGACAGCAGGTGCAGAATGACAAGCGTGATGCGCGTGCCGAACAGAACCTCGCCGCCGGTCGCGAAGGTGGCGAGGCCGGACAGGACGTAGAACAGCGGCGAGTAGAAGCGCAGGTGCGGGTAGCCGGAGTAGAACATGAAGGAGTAAAACGGCGAGCGGCCGTCACGCAGGGATTCATACATCACTTTCTGCCGTGCGAGGTGGGGCCAGACGTCGACAGTCAGCGGGTGGCCGGGTGCGACGAACAGCCAGCATGTGACAAGCGCGAACGCGAACACCAGCGCCGGGGCGATGATCCTCGCCGGCCCGGGGTCGGTGTCAGGCTGGTTGCCGGCGGGCATTGCCAAGCGCCGCGAGCAGGGTGGCGGCGAGCAGGGCCAGGCAGCTCACGACGAGCAGTGCCCGGCGCAGGGGCGAGAGCGGGGCGGTGACCGACAGGGTGTGTTCGCCGGCGGGCGAGCGCAGCCAGATGAAGTAGTCCCGTGTCGAGCCGAACTCGACCGGCCGGCCGTCCAGTGTCACACATAGCTCCGGGTAGTAGCTCACGGCCAGGCGCAGGAAGCAGTCGGCGCTGGCCCGGTACTTGAGACGGACTTCGTGGTGTTCGAGCCGCGTTTCGGCGACCGCCAGCGCCGGCACGCCGGGCAGGGATTCGGGGCGCGCGTCCTCGCTGACGGGCAGCACGCTCATCGAGTTGGTGTAGGGGTTGATCTCCGGGGTGTCGAGCAGTTCCTGCCAGTTGCGGGCGAAGAATAGCGTGAGGCTCGGCACGAGCTCGGGCCGGGGCATGGGCAGGAGCCGGTTGGACGCGAGCAGGGGCGAGGCCCCGGTCGGGCCGAAGGCCAGCGCGGGCTTGCGGTTCTGGCGCAGGTAGCGGTCATCCCAGGTGATGCCGAGCTTGGTCATTACCTGGGCGTCGTTGCCCTCGACCTTGAGCACGACCGGCGGCGTGATGACGTGCGATACGGCGAGCAGGGCCAGGGCCTTGGCTGCCGGCGGCGAGAGCAGCCGCTCCTCCTTGGTGCCGAGTTCGTGGGCGGCGAACGCGGCCCAGGGGTAGGCATACAGCATCGAGCGGGGCGCGAACTGGTGGTAGGGCGGGCCGAAGAGCGCGGGCAGGCCGCCGAACACATAACCGAGCGCGGGGTAGGCGGCCAGGCGGGGGAAGGGGTCGACTTGGTCCGAATGGTCGTGGGTGTCGAGTACGCGCAGCGGTCGCTGGCGGCCAAGCACGCGGTACAGGTCAAGCCGAACCGGCAGGAACTCCTTCGGTTCGGGTTTGGGGATGCGAAGCAGGTGCGGGGCCGAGTCGGCGGCGACCGCAGCGAGGACGCCAAGACACACGACGGTCAGCAGTGCCGGCCGGCGGGCAGCAAGGTGCTGTTCCAGCACCGACCAGCCGAGGCCGACGATGGCCGCGGCAAAGAAGAAGAAGAAGACCATGAAGCGCGCCGCCGGCAGGCCGAAGTTGAACCAGGTGAAGGTGAACTCGATTCGGGGAGAGAGGAACACGAGGAAACAGGTGAGAAGCAGCCCGGCCACCAGCGGCCAGAGCGGTCGGCGGCTCCGGGCTGATGCCAGCGCCAGCGCGGCGACGAGCAGCGCCATTGCCGAGATGCCCAGGTAGAACCCCGCGTGGCCACCCGGCTTCGCGACCGGCGACAGCATCAGCAGCAGGTTGGGCAGTGACGCGCTGAGCGGGATTACCGGGTAGACGTGGTCGCGGTACTCGAGCAGGAACGGCAGGAAGAAGAAAGCTGACACCAGCAGGGCCAGCAGGCCCGCGAACACAAGCCAGGGTATCGGGCTCGTCCGCGAATGGCCGGCGGGCAGAGTCGCGACCCAGCAGCCGAAGCCGACGAGCAGGAATAGCGCCAGGTGGCCGGCATAGACCGGGTGGGAGAGTACTGCCAGACCGGCGACCAACCCGAGCGCAGCCGCAGGCCGCAGGCCGGGCCGCTCGACCAGGTTCAGCAGGGCGTGGAACGCCAGCGGCAGCAGGAGCAGGAACAGCGCCTGGGGGTAGTTGGCTTCGTAGCACAGCGCGAGCACGCGCATCGGGACGAGCAGATACGCCCAGGTGCCGACTGCCGGCGCCCACGGACTGCGGGTCAGGCGGCGCAGGAACAGGTACATCGCCAGCGCCGACGCGCAGTGCAGCAGGAAGAGCAGCGCCTCGAGGGCCAGCAGGTGGTTGCCGCGCAGCAGGATGGCCAGCGTACCGCCGAGGAAAGCGAAGAGCGGTCCGTAGAACCGGAGATGGGGGTAGCCGCAGTAGAACTTGAAGGTCCAGAACGGCGAGTGGCCCGAGCCCAGCGTCTCGGCCACGACCTGCTGGCGGCAGAGGTGGGGCCAGATGTCGAGCGCGGCGGGGAAGCCGGGCTTGATGAACGTCCAGCCGGAAACCAGCGTGACGACGGCGGTCAGAACGACGGGCAGAAGCCGGATGAGCAGGCCGCGCGACACTGGCTAGTCTGCCTTTCGGTCCCGGCCGGTCAAGGCAGGACCAGCGAAGACGAACACCGCGGCGAGCGCGAGCAGGCTCGAGGCCGACAGCCAGTTAGCCGTTGCCCGGAGAGGAGTCAGCGGCGCCGAGACGGCCAGCGTGTGCCGGCCGGCCGGGCATTCAAGCCAGATGAAGTGGTCCCTGGTTTCGCCGAAGGCGACCGGCCGGCCGTCGAGACGGACGGAGAGCCAGGGATAGTAGCTGAGCGCCAGGCGGAGGAAGCAGCCGGCGCTCACTGCGAATCGCGACGTAACGCGGTCATTGGCTACTGCCGTGCTCTCGGTGAGAACGGCGGGTTCTGTCCCGACGGCGGCGGCCGGACCGGCACACACCGGGATGAATGCCAGGCTCCGGCGGGCGATGTCGATGTCGCTTGCCCGCAGCAGCTCCGGCCAGTCGCTGGCAACGAGGAGAGTGCGGTCGAGGACCAGCGATTCGGCCGGCAGCGGCTGCAGCCGGTCCGAGCAGAGCAGCAGGCCGATACCGGTCCGGCCGTAGGCCAGGGGTGGCTGCATGCCGGCGCGCAGGAAACGGTCTTCCCAGTCGAGCCCCTGCTTGAGGAACACGAGGCTGTCGCCGGCCGGCGAGGGTGGTGTCAGGAGATGACTCAGGCCCATCAGCGCCAACGCCTTGAGCGCGTCGCCCGAGAGGCGGTCAGCGCCTGTCGCCAGGTCGGCAGCGACGAGGTTGGACCAGGAATAGACGTAGCGCATCGAGCGCGGCGCGAACTGGTAGTAGGCCGGGCCCTGGACCGTGGGCAGGTCGCCGTAGATGAAGCCCATCGCCGGGAAGCAGGCGAGCCGCTTGAAGTCGTCGATACGGTCCGCGTGGCTGTAGAGGTCGAGGACTTTGACCGGGCGTTCTTCCCGGATGCAGCGGAACGCCTGGTTGCGGACCGAAAGGAAGTCGAGGTCGGTCGAGTTGCGGATGCGCAGGATGTGAGGAATGCAGTCGAGGGAGAGAACCGCAAACACGCCCAGGGCACAAAGGGTGACGGCACGGGGACGGAGGCGACGTTCCAGCGCCGACCAGCCGAGGCCGACGGCCGCACCCGCGACGAATACAAACAGCACCATGAAACGGATGCCCGGCAGGCCGGTGGTGAGCAGGAGCCGCGTAGGGCGCCACGCTGGCACGCCGAACGCCAGCAGTACGACCAGCACCAGCATCACCGCCAGGGCCAGGCCGGTCCGGCGAACGGAGCGCGACACAAGCAGCGTTGTGAGCCCGCCGAGGGCGAGCAGCACGACGCTCAGGCCAAGGTAGCCGCCGATGAAGCCGCCGGGTTTGGCCCAGGGCAGGAGCAGGGCGGCAAGGCGGGGTAGCGGCAGGTCGATGTCGGGCAGCGGGTAGGAATGGCCGGAATACTCAAGGGCGAACGGGATGGTGTTCCAGGCGGACAGGAGCAGTGCCGTGAGCAGGGCCGAGCCGAGGAGCAGCAGGCGCGAAGACCGCGGCGGACCCTGTTCCGGTTCGCCATCAAGATGGAACGCAGCCCAGGCTGCAAGGAGCAGAAGAACCCAGGCAGCCGAGAACAGGTGCGACACCAGCGCCAGGGCGGTCCAGAGCCCGAGCAGCAGGGCGTGGCGGAAGTTCGAGCGCTCGACGACCGCATCCGCTGACAGGAACGCGAGCGGCATCAATACGTAGATGAGTGACTGGGGCAGGTTGGCAAGGGTGGCGATATGGAGCGTGCGCCACGGGACGAGCAGGTAGGCGCCGGCGCCGAGTGCGGCCGCCCACTGGCCGGCGGTGCGGCGCCGGAGGAAGAGCCACATCGCGAGCCCGGAGAGCAGGTGCAGGCCGAAGAGCAGTACCTTGAGCGGTGGGACGAGGTCGCCGCGCCACAGGAGAGTCAGGGCACCCGCGAGGAAGGCGAAGAGCGGCGAGTAGAAACGGAGGTGCGGGTAGCCGGAGTAGAACATGAACGTGTAGAACGGCGAACCGCCGTCGCGCAGCGACTCGTAGACAATCTTCTGGCGGGCAAGGTGCGACCAGATGTCGGGCGAGGTCGGCTGGCCCGGCGTCAAGTAGGGCAGGCCGGAAAGAACCGCGACGACGAGTAGTGCCGCGAGTGGAGCAATGCGGGCGAAGTACGAAGGCATATGCCCCGTGCCGGCTGGCACTAGACCGGTGGCGTAAGGCTAGACATCGCTGCCCGGCTACTGCCGCGGCATCTGCTCGAATCCGAACCCGACCTGCAGGGCCGGTTTCCACTGAGTGTTCGGCGTGCCGAGGTTGAGCGGAAATACCGCCGCGGTTACGGAGAGGTGGCCGGCGAGGCGGCGGCGAAGCTCGAAATGCTGGGTGTGACCGGCAAAGACGCCGCGCATGCCGGCGCCGAGGACGAAAGTCGAGTTCCTCGCGTAGTCCCGCAGCCAGGCGACGTCAAGCGCCGACGGCAGGCCGGTGCTCAGGCGGAGCGAATTGTGGCGGCTCAGCGCGAATTTCGCGCCGAGCTGCAGGTCCAGTACCGCCGGGATGTCGGACTGGAACACCCAGTTGAGGTCGCCCGAGACGAACGGCCCTTCGCCAGCCGACCCTTCGGCGAACAGGCTGATGCTGCGGCTGACGCCGTAGCGGACGAAGCCCGTGCCGACAAGCGAGACGTGGCGTTCGAGTTTCGCCTTAGAGGGCGCGGTGCCCAGCCCGGCAGTCCACAGGCCGGTGTTCAGGCCCACGCCGCCGCCGTAGGAAAGGCCGCGCGTGACGGCGGCCCGGTCATAGAGCGGGGCGGCGCAGGAGCAGACCAGCACAAGTACGAGCGCCGACCAGAGCATGCTGCGACGGTTCATTCTTCCTCCTTGTGCAGACCTTGAGGAGTCGACGTTACCCGGCGGAAGCGCGGTGTCAAGAAAACGCGTCTGGCGAATGATGGCGCGAGCGGCGTAGGAGGCGCCACGCCGCTCGCTGGTGTCGGTCCGGACTATCTGGCTACCGCGGTGCTTCCCTGACCTTCTGCTGGTCGTGCGCTGGCAGCGTCCGGCAGTGCAGCCTGTCCGAGCTGTGCGCGGCATTGCGGCCGGCAGCGTCACGGGACGCGCGCTGTGAACCAGAGTCGAGGCATCGGTCCCTGTGTGAGGTTGACACCCGGCCAGGGACAAGGAGAGAACACGCCGGGTCGGCGGCTAATGCCGAGCCGCCGCTCAAGCAAAGGCCGGCCAAACCGCCCTGTTCCGGTCGGGCATGACGCAGCGCATGGTCAATACCCGGGACGGTTTTGCCGGCTGTAACCCAGACCGCTTGCGAACAGAGTTCCGAATTCGACGACCGAGCCGAGGTGGAAATCAGGCGCGGTCCGGGCTGCAATCTTGAGTCCTGGAGAATCGAGGACGGCATCGCTACAACCTATATGCACTTGTCGTGCCAAGAGGAACGATTCCGTCGCGCCCCGGTTCCAGCAGGGGACGGGCGAATTCAAGCAGTCCGGCCGCATCCGGCCGGGCATTTCCTGCGCACTGGTGCGCAGTTTCTTTACACTAGAAGACGGTGGCGTCGAGCAGGCTGTAGAGCCATACCAGTCCGGCGGAGCTGAGGCAGACCGTCCGGGCCTTGTACCAGTTGTTGGCGGCGCGGTAGCTCTGCTGGATCTTGCCCAGTTCGGTTTGTTCGAGGTAGTAGCGGTGGGCATCGTTGTAGCTGACGTGCGTGAAGACCGCGCCGGCGACGGTCAGCGCGCCGGCCGCAAGGAGCGCGTAGCCCTTGCCGGGCTCCTTGGTGCGCACCTGTGCAAGTCCCGGTATCAGCACCGCCGGGCCGGGCTTGAGTCGGACGGTCACGGTGTCGACGCGGACCTGCGGCGGGCGTTGCGCGGCCACCTCGAGCCGGACACGCTCAAACACCTGGCGGATTTTCGGCGAGACGGCCTGTGGGTCGAGCCGGGTATCGGGCGCAAGCGCCAGGAGCATCCGGAACTGCTCGGCTGCTTCGTCGGTGCGGCCCAGCGCTGCGAGGCCGAAGGCACCCAGTCGCAGCACTGCGGCCGAATCGTCCCGAGTGGCGCAGGATTCGAGCGCCGGCGCCGCCCGGCGGACAACCTGCGCGTAGTCGCCGGCCAAGTAGAGGCTGTCGAGCGGTGAGAGGGCGCAGAGCAGCAGGAGTATCAACGAATGACCGTGACTTTGGTGCCGGCGGGCGAGTCCTGTTGCCGGTAGAAGTAGATGCCGGGTTCGAGCCTGAGTTCGGCCGCGCCGGAGCCGGTCCCGATGGTCTTGCCCGCCGCGTCGATGAGTTGCCAGCTGGCATCCACACCCGCCGCGACCCGGAGTGTCGTGCGCGCGAGCGCCGGCACAGCCGCCCGGGGAACGACGTGCCCCGGTTCTTCCTCGATGCCCGGGAACCAGGCAGGATGGGTCTCTACCGACCCGACCACCCGGTTGTCGTCGCGGCCGCCGACGACTACCAGCTTGCCGGCCGCGAGCGCCGCCGAGAGGTAGTAGCGGGGCGACAGCAGCGGCTCGACGGTGAGCCAGTTCCCGGTGCGGGCGTCCAGCAGTTCGACCACGTCCAGCGGGGTCGACATGTACGAGCCGCCGATGGCGCAGACGTAGATGCTGTCATACGCGACCGCGGCCAGGCCGCCGCGCGGGCCGGACATGGATCTGGGGACGGTAGTCCACTGGCCGGCTTCGAAGTACTCGGCAGTCGCCAGGCTGTTGTAGAATCTGCCGCCGACCGCGTACATCCGGTCTTCGGCCACGGCCATCCCCATGCTGGCCCGGGGTTCGTTCATCGAGTCCACCGGGGTCCACGAGCCGGGTCCGGAATTCGGCACAAACTGGTAGACCCGGCGCAGGTAGCTGCCGACGCAACTTGCGTACCCGCCGACGAGATAGAGCCTGCCCTTGTAGCTGCAGGCGCCGGGCACCTGGAGCGACAGCGGCAGCGCGGCGATGGTGTCCCATTGGCGCGTGACCGGGTCGTAGCGGTCGCAGCGCCGGTATTCGTACCGGCCGTCCGAACCACCCAGCACGTATATCTTGCCGTTGTGCGCCGCGCAGCCGGCGTAGGCGCGCGGCCGGGGCAGGGCCGGCAGACCGGTGATCCAGGTGTCGCGGGCCGCGTCGTAGGCGTCGGCCGCGGTGCGCAGGTATGGGTGCGCCGGGTCGCCGGCCATACCGCCGAAACAGTATAAGCTGTCGCCGACCGCGGCCGCGGCCATGCCGAAGCCCGGGTGGGGCATCGGCTGGCCGAACTGCCACGCCTGAATGAGCAGAGCCAGAAGCAGGGTCATTCTACATCCATATATGCAAGTTCCATGCCTAGTTACTCACGAAGCTCACCGAAAGACGATAGGTCGACGGCGAGTCGGCGCGGATTGTCTGCAGTCGGATTCCGAGGTCCGGGTGTTCGACTCGTATTGAGTGAGTGCCGGGCAGAACCGGGATGGGTTGGCGCAGCGGGGTTGTGTCGACGACTTCGCCGTCGATCGCCACCACGCCCCACGGTGCGACAGTGATGTCGAGAAGGGCGAACTCACGTCCAAGGTCGACCGCCAGTTCATACGTCCGGCCGCTCACCGTGATGGTCTTTTCGAGCTCAGGATAGTAGGGATTCCTGAGCCGCAGCCGGTGCGGCCCGGGCGTCAGCGCCACCGGTTCGGCGAGCGGCGTGATGCCGAGCGACCGGCCGTCAACAGACACCTCGGCCCAGGGCAGGACAGAGATGTGCACTACAGAACGGGATGGTTCCGGGGTTTCGGGGGGCGATGGTTCCAAAGTCCGAGAGGTCGAGGGGGCGGCCGGCGGCCCGGGGCGGGCGGATGCCGACGCGGGCCGGGGCGCGACGACGCTCTCGGCTAGGACGTGCGACACCGCTACCAGCCCGGAGTCGGGTGCGGCCGGGACGAGGAGCGCGTCCCGGCGATTCAGTAGTTTGATGCCCGCGAATATGCCGAGAGCGCTGAGCACCGCCGCGGTTGCGATCGGGAGCAGGAACGGGTTCAGCCGCGAGCGTTCCGGGGCTGCCGCCGTCCCACAGAAAGCCGCGGCCACCGCGTCAAGGCTGTCCTCGCGGGCGTCCCGGTCCTTGACGAGCATCCGCGCGACGAGGCTGCTGATCGCCGGGTCGGTGCCGGGCGCGACCTGTTGCAGGGGCGGCGGGTCCAGGTTGAGGACGCGTGAGAGCGCCTCGGCGTGGGATGGGGCCTGGAACGGATTGGTGCCGGAAAGCGCTTCGTAGATGACGACTCCCAGCGAGAACATATCGGCTCGCCGGTCGGTCGGCTGGCCCCGGGCCTGGGCCGGTGACATGTAGGCCGGCGTACCGATGACGCAGCCTTCCTGGGTGAGTTGGTCCATCTCCCGACAGAACGCCAGGCCGAAATCCGCCAGCCGGACGTCGCCCTTGTCGGGAATCAGGATGTTGGCCGGCTTGAGGTCGCGGTGGACCACCCCCTGCGAATGGGCGTAGCGCAGCGCCGCCACCACCGCCAGCACGACCGGCCGGAGTTCATCGACGGTGAGCCGGCCCTGCCGGCGCAGCAGGTCGGCCAGGGTGCCGCCCTCGATGAACTCCGACGCGATGTAGAAGTCCTGCTCGGACCCGAAGTCGTATACGGTGACGATGTTCGGGTGTTTGAGCCGGGCTTGGAGCAGTGCCTCGCGCCGGAAACGCTGGACCAAATCCGAGTCGGCGGCCAGCCGGGGATGCAGGACCTTGAGCAGGACCAGCCGGTCGAGCACGCGGTCGCGGGCTTTGAAGGTCTCGGCTACAGCACCGTGCTGGACCTTCTCGATGATCTCGTAGCGTTCGGAGCGAGTCATGGCAGAAAATGTCGAATGGCAAACGCCGAATGTCGAATTCGGACTCGGGAGTTCGGACTTCTCACTTCTCTTCTTTCCATTCCGCCAGCTTGTTCAGCAGGGTGCGGCGGGAGATACCCAGGCTGGCAGCGGTGCGCGAGCGGTTGCCGCCGAACTGGCGCAGCCGTTCGAGCACGGTCCGCTTCTCGATGGCCGCCATTGACGAAGAGGGGTCGATGGTCCCGGGACCTGAGGGCTTGGCAGCGGGCAGGATGATGTCCGCGGCCGCAAGCTGCGCGCCCGCAGCCAGCACCGTCGCGCGTTCGATAACATTCTCGAGCTGGCGGACGTTGCCGGGCCAGGCATAGCCGGCCAGCAGGGCGAGTGCTTGTGGTTCGATGCCGCGTACCGGCTTGTTGAGCCGCTTGGCCGCGGCGGCCAAGAAATGGTGTGCGAGCAGCGGGATATCATCGAGCCGGCGCCTGAGCGGTGGCAGTTCGAATGGGAAGACGTTCAGTCGATAGTAGAGGTCTTCCCGAAACTTGCCCTCGCGCACCAGCGCGTCGAGGTCGCGGTTGGTGGCGCTGATAACTCTCGCGTCAATATTCGTCGTCCGCGTGCCGCCCACCGGCCGCGCTTCGCCCGACTGCAGCACCCGCAGTAGCTTGGGCTGTAAGGACATCGGCATGTCCGCTATCTCGTCCAGGAACACCGTGCCGCCGTGGGCGGTTTCGAACAGGCCGCGCCGGTCCGCCACCGCGCCGGTATAGGCGCCCTTGACAGTTCCGAACAGCTCCGACTCGAGCAGACCCTCGGGTATGGCCCCGCAATTCACGCAGACGAAAGCCTGGCGCTGCCGCGGGCCATTGTAGTGGATGGCACGGGCGACCAGCTCCTTGCCGGTGCCGGTTTCACCCAGCAGCAGGACCGCGGCGTCGGTCGGTATGACCCGGTTCATCAGCCCGTATACTTCCTGCATTGCCGGTGAGCTGCCGATGATTTCCGGGAACTGGCTCCACTGACGAGCAGCCTGGCGCAACTGCTCGGCCTCGTCCACGAGCTCGCGGTGCAGCCGGGCGTTTTCGATGGCCAGCGCGGCGACGCCGGCAAACGCCCGCAAGAACTCGAGCGCATCATCGGGAAACACGTGGTGCGAGGTTCGGCTGTCCAGGTAGACCGCGCCGACCAGCCGTCCTTTGCATGAGAGCGGTGCGCAGGCCACCGACCGCACCTGAGGCATAATTATGCTCTGGGCAGCGGGAAAAGAGCCGGGCGCGTCCAGGTAGACGCGGGGCTGGTCGGATTCGAGCACCTCGCGCAGGACGGACTGGGAGGCAGGGCTCAGGTCCTGCCGGCCGTCCAGCTGGCGCGCGGCGCGGACCGCAAGATGCGTGGCGTCCGGTTCGGCCAGCAACAGCAGACCGCGCTCGGCAGACAGCGCCGCGACCGCTTCGTCCATCACGCGGTCGAACAGCTCGTCCGGGTCGAGAATGGCATTGAAGAGCTGGCTGATGCGGAACAGGGCGGAGAAGGAAGTGTTCGAGGGTTCGGCCCCCCGGCCGCTCGCCACCTTGTTCCCCGGGTTCTTTGTACTACCGGACATTGAATCGTTCCTCTTTGGAGCGGCTGGAGTTGCCGTATTCGTCGATCGCCTCCACAGTCCAGTAGCAGTCGCCGGCCGGTAGCGCGGACCGGCTGACCGTCAGGCTCGTGTCCGCTGGCCCGGGTGTCGTTGCGGCCATCACAACGCCGCCCGGGCCGCCGCCGACAATCAGCACGACCTCGCAGCGGTAGCTCACCCGGTAGCCCTTGTCGAACCGGTGCCAGTAGAACGTGGTATCCGATGCGACGGTGTCGACGCCGCCGAGAGGGAAGGCTGGCTCGGGCAGGTCGTACATCAGGCGGTAGACGGCCGAAGCGCCGTCGGCGCCGACCGCGGCCTCGCGGTCCGCAATGCGGAACAGCGCCGGCCGGCCGACGATCGTCTCCGGGTGCGGCACGGGCAGGGAACTCATCCAGACCGTTGCACGGTAGTCAAGCGACTCCGGACTGAAGGTCAACCGCTGGTGCAGGCCGACCGCCGGAACCTCAGCCCACACCGATTCTACGTCCACCGCGCCGTCCGGGTCGGTGGCGTCGGTCGAGAGACGGAAGAAATAGAGCGGTTCGGGTGGCCAGCTCTGGTAGTACACGTGGCTGGAAATCCGGCAGCCGTCGACGGCGGGCATCCCGTTCAGATAGCGCGTGGTCGAATCGACCCGGCCGCGCGCCACCTCGGCGATGGCGGATTCCGGAACGTACCCCGGGGCCGCGTACCGGACCAGCAGGTTGCCATCCGGCAGATTGGCGAGTTCGAACCGGCCCGCCGAATCGACGGTGCACGACCGGCCGCCACGGGTCGAGTGGGTTGTCGTGCGGGGCATCACACGCGCCGGCAAGCAAGAGGATTGACACGCAGGCGAAACGAGAGAGCCAGACGCCAGCGCGCGATCGGCGGCTGGGCGTCAGCCGATCCCGGAACATGACACAGCTTAGATGGTGGCGGCTGCTAGTCAAGCCGGTGTTCCCGCGCAAGGCGGGACGACCATCCCGGCCCGCCGCCACCACGGACCTGCGGCCGCCGCTCGCTTGACTGGGAGGTATAGGTTCTGGTACAGAGCATGTCAAGGGCGAGCTCTCAGCCTGCGCGAATGAGTATCCGGTGGGGAAGGCGAACCGGCGGACGGCAGGGAGCGCCGGCTCGCTACTGCGCCGAGTAGGATTTGGGTATGTTTGACTAACTCCTATTCTTACAGCACGTTAGGGAGGTGACACATCGGCCTGGCTTGGTGGCTGAATAGTGGAGATGTTTTTCTTGACAAGGTAGGGTGGGGGAATATAGTGGGTCGTGTCGCTATGTGGTGAACGGTGGTTAACTACGCACCTAATGGCTAATTGTGACTGACAACATTTTTCTGGGTGAGTACCGTCATTCTGTCGATAGCAAAGGCAGGGTTGCGGTCCCAAACTCGTTTAGGAAGCGGCTTTCCCCCGACTCAGAGGGGAAGTTCGTTCTTCAAAGAGGTCGTGACAGAACAATCGAAGTCCACCCCCTGTCCGAATGGCGAGCCTATTGGGACCGCACCCTGCACAAGCTGCCTCAGTACCAGGTACGCGCCGAGCGCGTCAGGCGCTATCGTCTGGCAAGCGCCACTGAGGTCCAGCTCGACGACCAGGGCAGAGTTCTCATTCCCAAGCACCTGCGTGCGGAAGCGAGTCTCAAGTCGGACGCAGTGCTGGCAGGGGCGGGCGAGTACTTCGAGATATGGGAGCCCGGCGAGTACGACCGGTTCATCGCCGAGGCCCGCCGGCTCCACGACGAGGACCTGACCGAGCTTGAGAAGCATGGCTGGGGATCGATACCCGGAGAAGCAGGCATTGATGAACCAGGCGGCCGACGTCTTCCACCGTCCGGTTCTGGTCGATGAGGTCCTTGAGTTCCTGGCGCCGCGCGGCGGCACCATCGTCGACGCGTGTGTCGGCGGCGCGGGTCACGCCCGGGCGATACTCGAGATTCTGGGCGGCAAGGGTCGGCTGCTAGGCATTGACACTGACCCCGAAGCAGTAGCTTCGGCCCGACGGCAACTGGCTGGCGTGCATAATGCAGAACTGGTACATGCTAACTACGCCGAGATGGCGACAATCGTGCTTGAGCGCGGCCTCGCACCGGTGACGGGTGTGCTGATGGACCTGGGCGTGTCTTATCACCAGCTTGCCAACGGCCGGCGCGGGCTGTCGTTCGACCGGGAGGGGCCGCTCGACATGAGGTTCGACCAGACCGCGTCCATCCCTACCGCGCTCGCGCTGCTGCGGCGCGCGTCGCCGGCACAACTGGCTGGGTGGCTGCGGGACTATGGTCAGGAGCCGGCAGCGGCCCGGATCGGGCGGCGGGTGGCCGCGGCCCGGCACGACATCCGAACTACGCGGGAGTTGGCCGAGCTGGTACGCCGGTGCGTTCCGCGCCAGCGCGCCCGCGGCACTCTCGCCCGGGTTTTCCAGGCGCTGCGCATTGTGGTGAACCATGAACTCGACAATGTCCGGGTCGGCCTGCAGGCCGCCCTGGACGTACTCGCTCCGGGCGGCCGGCTCGTCGTGCTGAGCTATCATTCGCTCGAGGACCGGGAGGCCAAGCGGGCGCTACGCACCGCGGCGCAGGAGAACCGGGTGATGGTATTGACGCCGAAGCCGGTTCTGCCGACCGACGCTGAAGTGGCTGCCAACCCGCAGTCGCGGTCGGCGCGATTGCGGTCCGGGGAGAGATTGTGAGGAACCTGCTGCCGGTCGGCCTCGTGTTCGTACTCTGCGCGCTGGCGCTCGGCGGTCTGTGGCTCCACAACCGGAGCCTGGGATTGGCCGAACAGGTGCAGTCGCTCGAGGTCCGTAACCGGGACCTGGCGCAGCGGGCCTGCAGCCTGCAGGCCGAGGTGAACCGGATGGCGGGCTACAGCCGGCTCGACTCGCTCTGGGTCGCGGCGGGCCGGCCGGGTATTCTGGACAGCCGGGCAGCGGCAGAGATGACAGCCGACAACCTGCAGTTTGCAGGTCCTGACCCAGATTCCGGGTTGCTCGCGGTCAGCGGCAGGCGGTCGACCTCGGTTCCGCCGGGGGCAAACTGAGTACCGACAACCGCCGGAACAAGGTGGTACTGGTGGTGCTGCTGGGCGTGTGGCTGGTTCTGCTGGTCCGGCTTGTCTATGTCCAGCTCTGGCGCTGGAAGCATTACGAGCGCGCGGCGCTGGCCCAGCATACCGACTCGCTGATGCTCGCGCCGGAACGCGGGCGGCTGGTTGACTGTCTCGGCCGGCCGCTGTCGCTGAACAACTCCTTCTACGTGTTGGACGTCTGGCCCCGGAAGGTGGCGGCCAGGGAGTCGCTGGCCGGTGTGCTTGCCCGGCACGGCCTTGGGTCCAGGGACGCCGTTCGCGCCGAACTCGAGCGCCACCGCGAGCGGTTCACCTATCCGGCTGAGTTGAGCGAGTTCCAGGCCGATTCCTTGTGGCGCAGTATCGTCCGCGCGCGGTTCGGCAACTGCACCGAAGTGCGGAGCGAGTGTCGCCGGGTGTACCCGTTCGGCGCCGCGGCCGCCGGCGTGGTCGGGTTCTGCGGCACCGCCGGCGGGCTGGCCGGCCTTGAGTGCTGGTACGATTCGGTGCTGCGCGGCCGGCCGGGTTGGGTGGTGATGCAGCGGGAAGGTTCGGGACTGCGTGTGCCGTATCCCGGGTACCCGCGGGTCGAGCCGGTGGCGGGCGCCAGCGTCAGGCTTACCATCGACGCCGAGGTGCAGCAGGTCTGTTACCAGGCGCTGGCCGGCGGGGTGGAGCGCACCCGGGCGAAATCCGGGTCGGCGGTCGTGCTGGACGCGAAGTCCGGGGCGATTCTCGCCCTGGCTAACTGGCCGAGCTTCGACCCGGAGAGGTTCCGTGAGTTCCCTAAGTACCGCTACCGCTGCCAGCCGTTGTGTGACGAGTTCGAGCCCGGTTCTTCGTTCAAGATCGTGGTCGCCGCTACCGCGCTCGAGAGCAGCCGGCGTTCGGAGCTGTTGGCGCGGAGCTACGACGTTTCGGCCGGGTTCATCGAGGTGGCGGGCTACAAGATCGGTGACGCGCACAATCACGGCGTGCTCGATTTCGACGGTCTTCTGGTAATGTCGTCCAACCCGGGCTGCGCCCTGCTGTCGTTCGAGCTGGATCGGAGCGACTTCTACCGGGTAGCTCAAGGGTTCGGTTTCGGCCGCTCGCTGGGCGTCGGCTACCCGGGCGAGGCGGGGGGACGGATGGACAGGCCCGCGGCTCTCTCGCGGCTCAGGATGGCGAACAACGCCTTCGGCCAGGGCGTGACCGTCAACTTGGTGCAGCTGGCGGCGGCCTACCTGTGCATTGCCAACAACGGCACCTACGTCAAGCCCTACCTGGTGAGCGGCATAGCGTGCGGCGGCGTTGACTGGCGCCGCCCGGCGCGCACCGAGACCCGCCAGGTCCTGTCGCGGCCGACCTGCGAGCGGCTGGCCGACATACTGCACAAGGTTGTGGCCGAGGGCACCGGTACGATGGCGGCGATTCCCGGGGTCGACGCCTGCGGCAAGACCGGCACCGCGCAGAAAGTCGAACCGTGGGGCGCGTACTCGAAAACGCGCTCGCTGATGTCGTTTGTCGGCTTTTTTCCCAAAGACCGGCCGCGCTACGTTGTCGGCGTGGTGGTCGACGAGCCGGCGACCGAGCGGTTCGCCAGCACTTCGGCCGGCCCGGTGTTCTCGGAGATCGGCCAGCGGCTGGTCCAGTTGGATCTGATGCGGGAACGGGAACAGACGCTTGCCGCCAACCGCCTGCCGCCAACCGCTTCGGGCCGGAGTCCCGGGCGGTCAGCGGTGAGCGGCGAGCTATCGGCGGTTCGGCCATGAAACGTCTCGAGGACCTGGTCCGCGGCGTGGCCTGCACCATCCACGGCAACCCCAAGCTGGAAATCAAGGGCCTGGCGTTTCACTCCAGCCAGGTCGGGCCCGGGTACCTGTTCGTTGCGGTCGAAGGCTTTCACGTGTCGGGTGCCCGGTTCATCGACGACGCGATGAACCGGGGCGCGGTGGCGGTCGCGACAACCGAGCTGGCCAACGTCCGGCGGCCCTGGGTGACGATCGTCACCACTCCCTCACCCCGCCGTTTTCTCGCCCAGGTGGCGAATCGGTTCTATGACTTCCCGGCCCGGAAGCTGGCGCTGGTCGGCGTCACCGGCACCAACGGCAAGACCACCACCACCTTTCTGCTTCGAGAAATGGCGAGGACGCTCGGTCAGGAACCGGGGCTAGTCGGGACCATTGAGCATTCAGACGGCCGGCAGTCGGCGCCCGCGGCCAACACCACGCCCGAAAGCCTGGACCTGGTGAGGATGCTGGCGCGGATGGTCGAGAACCGCTCGCCGGTGTGTTTCTGTGAGGTGTCTTCCCACGCGCTCGAGTTGGACCGCGTCTTCGACCTTGACTTTCGGGTGGCAGCCTTCACCAACCTTTCCCAGGACCACCTGGATTTTCACAAGAGCCTGCGCTCGTACCAGGAAGCGAAGATGAAGCTCTTTTCCGGCTTGCCGCCGACCGCGACGGTGGTAACGAACCTGGACGACGCGTTGGGCCGGGACATACTGGCGCGGACTCGCGCCCGCGTGCTCACCTACGGGATGCGACCCGACCTCGAACCAGTGCCTGATATCTGGGGCAGGGTGCTCGATTCCGGTCGCGACGGTTTGGCAGTCGAGTTGAGCGTGATGGGGCAGCGCGCCGAGGCGAGGCTGCGGCTCATCGGCCGCTATAACCTGTCGAATCTGCTCTGCGCGCTCGGGGTCGGCTCGGCGCTGGGCTGGCCGCTGGAACGGATGGTGGTGGGTGCCGAGGCGCTCGAATGCGTGCCGGGCAGGCTGGAGCGGGTCAGGGCAGCGGGACAGCAGGACAGCCAGGTAGCCAGACAGCCAGAGAGCCTGACAGCAAGAGTGCCAGACAGCAGGACAGCCGGGCAGCCGGGCAGTATGCCTGCCTCCGGTGGGGCTCCCGCCGTCTTCGTCGACTTCGCCCACACGCCCGACGCGCTGCGGCGCATGCTCGAAACGGTGCGCGAGTTCACCGCCGGCCGGGTCATCGTCGTGTTCGGGGCGGGCGGGGACCGCGACCAGGCCAAGCGGCCGTTGATGGGCCGGGCGGTCGCCGACGCGGCGGATGTCGCGGTGGTGACGTCCGACAATCCGCGCAGCGAGCAGCCGCAGGCCATCATCGCCGAGATAGTGAGAGGCATGAACGGGAGCGACGCGAAGAAGGACGAAGTCAGAAGCGAGAAGCAAGGAGTCGGAGTGCAGGACTCCGTGGCCGGAGCCCACAGCCGCCGCTGTCGTGTCATCGTCGAGCCGGACCGGCGCAAGGCGATAAGGCAGGCGCTGGCCGAGGCGCAGCCCGGGGACACGGTGGTCATTGCCGGCAAGGGCCACGAAACGTACCAGTTGGTGGGTGCGGAGCGGCTGCCGTTCGACGACCGGCAGGTGGCGGCCGAACTGCTTTCAGAGAAGGACCAAGAACCAGGGACTAGGGGTCAGGGGCGAGGAACCCGGCCCCTGGACCCCATACCCCATACCCCGAACCCTGACCCCTTGAACCCTTCTTCCTGATGCTATACCTGTTGCTGGCCCCGCTGCGTGAGGCGTTCGGTCCACTGAATCTCTTCCGGTACATCACTTTCCGGGCCGCGGCCGCGGGCGCGCTGGCAATCGTGCTGGTGCTGGCGTTCGGCCCGGGGTTGATACGGCTGGTGCGCCGGATGCAGATAGGGCAGAACATCAGGGAGGAGGTCCCGGAGCGCCACCGCCAGAAGGCCGGGACGCCGACGATGGGCGGCGTGCTGGTGCTGGCCGCGAGTCTTTTGGGTATCCTGCTGTTCGCCGACATCGGCAACCGGCTGGTGCAGCTGGGCATGCTGGTCCTGGTCTGGCTGGGTGCGCTGGGCCTCTGGGACGACTACGTGAAAGTGAAGGTCGGAAAGCCGCGCGGCATCCGCAAGACCAGCAAGATTGTCGGCCAGCTCGGCTTGGCGCTCATCGTCGGGCTGGTGCTCTACTTCGCTCCGCCGGACCCGGCCATCAGGTCCAAGACCAACTTCCTTCTGCTCAAGAACGTGGCCATTGACTTCGGCTGGCTGTACATCCCGTTCGTGATGTTCGTCATTGTGGCCATGTCCAATGCGGTGAATCTCGCCGACGGGCTGGACGGTCTCGCCGCCGGGCTGCTGGCGATCGCATTGGGGAGCTACGTGGCGCTGACCTACGTCGCTGGCAACCAGAAGATTTCCGAGTACTTGAACATCATGTTCGTCGGCGCGAGCGGGGAGATGGCGGTGTACTGCGCGGCGCTCGTGGGCGGCTGCCTGGGTTTTCTGTGGTTCAACTGCCACCCGGCCCAGGTTTTCATGGGCGATACCGGGTCGTTGCCGCTGGGTGGCGCGCTGGCCCTGGCCGCGGTCGTGTCCAAGCACGAGATTCTGCTCATCCTGGTCGGTGGCGTGTTCGTGCTTGAGGCCGCATCGGTCCTACTGCAGGTAGGCTACTTCCGGGCGACGAAGGGCGGGCGGCTGCTCCGAATGGCGCCGCTGCACCACCACTTCGAGCTGCTGGGCTGGCAGGAAACGCAGGTAGTGACGCGTTTCATGATTGTCGCGGTGCTGTTCGGCCTCGTGGCACTTGCGACGCTGAAGATACGATGAACAACCGCGAGTCGCGAGCTGCAGGCTGGCAGGCGCCGACCCGGGAACAGCTCGCGCAGAGCAACGTGCTGGTCGTCGGGCTGGGCCGGGCCGGGCTCTCGTCCGCGCGCTGGTTGCTGTCGCTCGGGGCACAGGTGTGGGGATATGATGCCGACGCGCGTGTCCTTGGCAGCCGTCGGGTGGCAGCACTGACAAAGCAGGGACTGAAGGCCTACCGCTTGCCGTCTACCGCCAGCGGCCAGAGCTCGCGGCGGTCAGCGGTGGGCGGTCAGCGGTCGGCTGACTTCGACTTCGCGGTCGTAAGCCCGGGCGTCAGCACATCAGGCGAACTGGCCCGGGATCTGTCGCGGCGGTGCATCCCGCAGGTCGACGAGCTCGACCTGGCGAGCCGGTTTGTGCCCGGCACGATCACCACGGTCACTGGTACGAACGGCAAGTCAACGACGGTGTCACTCATCGGCCACATTCTTGCGACTGCCGGGCACCGGGTTTTCGTCGGCGGCAACCTGGCGCCGGGACGGCCGCTGTCGGACGCGCTCCGGTTGCCGGTGCGCGACCACTATGTGGTGGAAGTGTCAAGTTTCCAGCTCGAGCGCAGCCGCTGGTTCGCGCCCCACGTGGCGGTACTCTTGAACATTACCGAGGACCACCTGAACCGGCACGCCTCGCTTGCCGACTATGCCCGGTGCAAGTACCGGCTGTTCGACCGGCAGGAAAAAAAGGACTGGGCGATCCTGAACCGCGATGACAAGGTCGTGATGGCAGCCCGGAACCGGGGCCGGGCGCAGCGTCGCTACTTCTCAGACCAGCGTCGGGTCGAAGGCACATACCTGAGTGGTGGCTGGCTGATGAGCGAAGGCGAGCAAGTCGTCCGGGAAAGCGAGTTATCACTTCTCGGCCGGCACGGCGTCCGCAATGCCCTGGCGGCGGTCGCGGCTACGCGGGCGCTGGACGTACCGGTTCCGGCCATCGGTCGGGCGTTGCGCACCTTCCGTGGCCTGCCGCACCGGCTGGAATCTGTGCGTTCGGTTCGGGGCGTGCGCTACATCAACAACAGCATGTGCACCAACCCGGCGGCCGGCTCAGGCTCCCTGGAGGCGTTCGACGAGCCGGTCGTGCTCATCACCGGCGGCCGCGAGAAAGGGCTGGATATGACAGCCTATGCCCGTTCGGTCGCGAGCCGGGCGCGCTGGGCAGTGCTCGTGGGCGAGAGCGCTCCGCAGTTGGGCCGGCTCCTGGCCAAGGCAGGGTTCTTCAAGTTCCAAGAGGCCACGGACCTGCGCCAGGCGGTCGCGATGGCCAGCCGCGTGGCGGCGCGCGGAGACGTGGTGCTGTTCTCACCCGCGTTTGCGAGCTTCGACCAGTTTCGGGACTTCCAGGCGCGGGGCGAAGCATTCCGGCGCGCTGTGGCGCGGCTAAAGAGAAGCGTATGAGGCTGCGCCGGCGCCATTCGATGCCACGGGTGTTCAACCGGGCCGCGCGAACAGGCCACGGTACGCCGCTGCGCCGGCTGGACGCGCCCCATCCTGAGAGCCCAGTCGATTCGATGCTGTTGTTCGTCGTTGTCACCCTGGCGATGGTTGGGCTGACGGTCGTCTACTCGGCCACCTATCACGAAGGTTCAAGGATGGTCCTGAACCAGCTGTTGCGCGCCGGGGTCGGGCTGGCGGCCCTGTTGGTTGGCGTTCGACTCAGGCACACGGCCCTGGCCGGTTGGCTCGGCTGGGTGCTGCTGGGGCTGGTGTTCGGGTTACTGGCGGCGACCGTCGTGTTCGGTCGTTCGGTCGGCGTGGCCACGCGCTGGCTGGGCATCATCCAGCCTTCGGAAATCGCGAAGTTCGTGCTGCCGATGTGGCTGGCCGCCTATTTCGCCCGACTCAAGGGCGAGCACGACAGAGCGTGGGGCTTTGTGAACACCATCGTCAAACCCGGCATCGTCGTGGCCCTGTTTGTCGGGCTGACCGCGGCCCAGCCGGCCATCGGCACGACTGCCATCATGGCTGTGTCGTCGCTCGCGCTGTTCTTCGTGGTTGGGGTGAAACTGCGCTACCTGGTGCCGGTGGCGGCACTGGTTGTCGCTGCGTTGGCCCTGGCCGTCAAGGTGACGGGCTATGCCGACCACCGTGGCCGCGAGTTCCTGGCCGGCGAGTGCGAGCAGCAGCAGCAATCGCTGATTGCCATCGGGTCAGGCGGCCCGGTGGGCAAGGGGCTGGGCGAAGGCAAGCAGAAGTTCTACTTTCTGCCCAAACTGCATACGGATTTTGCCATCGCGTCGATCGGCGAGGAGTTTGGCTTCTTGGGTACGCTGATTGTGGCCGTGCTCTACGCGGTGTTCCTGATCCGGGGCATGCACATCGGCCGGAACGCGACACACCACTTCGGCCAGTACCTTTGCTCCGGGATCGCTATAACCATTTTCATGTATGCGGTGGTGCATTTCGGAGTGGCGCTGCGGTTGTTGCCGGTGACCGGCCAGCCGCTGCCCTTCGTCAGCTACGGCGGGTCGGCGCTGGTGACCAACCTGTTTGCTGCCGGGGTCATGCTCAACGTCTCGAGGTTCAGCAGGAGAAACGATGAAGGTAATGCTCTTGGCGGGCGGCACCGGGGGGCACGTCTATCCCGGTCTCGCACTCGCCGATGAACTGGCGCGGCGCGGTCACCAGCTGCTATGGGTGGGGAGGCGGCAGGGTCTTGAGGCCGAGCTTGCGCGGCGGCACGGGTTCCAGTACCGCGGCATCACCGCCGCCGGCTTCTCCGGGAAGGATCTCTTTCACAAGCTGCGCTGGCCGGCGCTACTGGCACTGGGACTGGTCCAGAGCTCTGTCGTCCTGCGCGACTTCGGGCCGGACGCGGTTGTCGCTGCCGGAGGGTATGTGAGCGCGTCGGGCCTGCTGGCCGCGACCCTGACCTGTCGGCCGATCTTCCTGCTCGAGTTAAACCGCGTGCCGGGCCGGGTAACGAAGTTGTTCTTGGGCAGGGCGAAGGAAAGCTACTTCGCCTTCCCGCCGGATGAGGCAAGGGAGACGGAGCGGTCGGTTGTGACCGGCAGCCCGTTGCGGCCCGAGTTCACAAACCCGGTGCGGAAGGACAACGGCCGGACCGTCCTGATATTGGGCGGTTCGGGAGGAGCGCGCGCGCTGACCCTGGCCGGCCTGGACGCGGCCGCGGCGCTGGGGAACCTGTCATTCATCATCCTGACCGGGAAGCGGGACTTCGCGCTCGCCCGGTCGCGGCTGCGGTCGGGCAATTGCGAGTTGGTCGAATACACCGAGCGTCCGTCCGAGCTCTACGAGCGGGCGACGCTGGCAGTCTCCCGGGCAGGCGGTATGGTTCTCTCAGAGCTAGTTGCCTATGGCATCCCAGCCATCCTAGTGCCTTACCCACATGCTACCGACCGGCACCAGGACGCCAATGCTTCCTACCTTGCGTCCGTTGGTGCCGCCATCAAGCTGGACCAGAACCGCCTGTCCGGGCTAGTTTCGCTCATCCAGGGCCTGATGTGCGACCAGGGGAAGCTCGCGAACATGGGCACGGCCGGACGGGCGCTGGCGCGGCCCGCGGCCGCGCAGGAAATTGCGGAAAGGATGGAGCGGTGTTTGGCAGGCTGAAACGGGTCCACTTCGTGGGCATCGGTGGAGTCGGGATGAGCGGCATCGCACTGGTGCTGAAGAACCTCGGGTTCGAGGTGTCGGGCTCGGACCTTCATGAGTCTGACAACACTCGTAAGTTGACCGAAGCCGGGGTCAAGGTGGCCATCGGGCACCGGCCCGAGAATCTGGCCGACGCCGAGGTGGTGGTGTTCTCGACCGCGGTGTCGGCGGACAACCCTGAGCTGACCGCGGCCCAGGAGCGAGGGGTGCCGATAATCCGGCGTGCCGAAATGCTGGCAGAGTTGATGCGGATGAAGTTCGCGGTTGCGATCTCCGGCAGCCACGGCAAGACCACTGTCACCTCGATGACCGGGCACCTCTTGGAGCGGGCCGGGCTGGATCCGACCGTCGTGGTCGGCGGCCGCATCCTGGGAAACTCGTCGGGCGCGCGGCTGGGCCAGTCCGAGTACCTGGTGGCCGAGGCGGACGAGAGCGACCGGTCCTTCCTGGTGCTGTACCCGGCCGTCGCCGTCGTGACCAACATCGAGGCCGAGCACCTCGATTTCTACAAGGACCTGGCCGACATCCGGCACACATTCGTCCGGTTCCTGAACCGGGTGCCCTTCTACGGCGCGGTTATCGCCTGTGCCGACTCGCCGGGCGTCCGGCACATCCTCAAACGCGTCAAGCGCCGCACCGTGACCTACGGTCTGGACCAGCCGGCCGACTTCCGAGTCAGGGACGTTCAGCTCTATTCGTTCTCTTCGGCGTTCACGTTGGTGCACCGCGGTCGGGACCAGGGCCGGTTCAGCCTCGGGATGCCGGGCCGGCACAACGTCCAGAATGCCCTGGCGGCCATCGCGACCGCGCACGAGTTGGGCATTGACTTCCGCGTTGCCGAGCAGGGGCTGTCAACCTTCGCCGGCGTGCACCGGCGGCTCGAGCGCAAGGGTGAGAAGTCGGGCATCACGGTGTACGACGACTACGGCCACCACCCGACCGAAATCCGGGCGACACTCGAGGCGCTGCGCAACGCGCTGCCCGGTAGCCGGATCTGGGTGGTGTTCCAGCCGCACCGCTATACCCGGACCCGGGCGCTGGCCGAGGAGTTCGGCACGGCATTCGACAGCGCCGATGCGTTGGTGATAACCAGAATCTACGCGGCGTCCGAGCCCGCGATGCCGGGCGTGGACGAAACGCTGATAATCGACCAGATCAAGGCTCGGGGGCGCGGCGGGTTGGTGGTTCACCGCGTGCCCGAAATCGAGGATGTCCCGGGGTTCCTCAGAGACCAGTGCCGGGCCGGCGACACGGTGCTGACCCTGGGCGCGGGGAGCATATGGCGGACTGGCGAACAGCTCTTGGTGAAGCTTTAGCAGGCAGGTCGGCGGTCCTTTTGCCCGACGAGCCGCTGAGCCGGCACACGACGTTCCGCATCGGCGGGCCGGCCGACGCCTGGGTAGAGGTCAATGACGGACCTGCGTTGGCGACGGTGCTCGATTTCTGCACGCGGACCGGGACGGATTGGCTCGTGCTGGGCCGTGGTTCGAACGTGCTGGTATCCGACCAGGGGCTGCGCGGCGTCGTCATCAGCCTGGGATCAGGATTCAGGATGATCGAGGTGACCGAGACATTGGTGCGTGCCGGTGCCGCGGCGCAACTCGACGACGTGGCCGAGCAGGCGGTCCTGTCCGGGCTTGCCGGCGCCGAATTCCTGGCCGGCATACCGGGTACCGTTGCGGGCGGGCTGCGCACCAATGCCGGGGCGTTCGGGCACCAGATGTCCGACATCCTGGAGACCGTCCGCGCAATGCAGGCGGGCGGCGCAGGAGTCAAGGCGCGGGAGTTCGGCCGGGCGGAACTGCACGGCGAGTACCGGCGACCGGTCGTGCGCGAGCTGGTCGTTGTGACTGGAGTCCATTTCCGGCTGGTAAAGGGTGTGGCCGAGGCGCCGGCCGACATCCGCGCCCGGCGATGGCAGAAGCAGCCGGCCGAGCCCTCGGCCGGGTCGTTCTTCAAGAACCCGGATAGTGAGCCGGCCGGGCGGCTGATCGAGCGCTGCGGCCTCAAGGGCCGCCGCGCGGGCGGGGCACAGGTTTCCGAGAAGCATGCGAATTTCATCATCAACACCGGCGGTGCGCGGTTCCGGGATGTCCTTGAACTGGCGCAAATCGTCATGGCCGTGGTGGAAGAGCAGACCGGGGTCTGTCTTGAACCAGAGGTCATAGCGCTGCCGGACGACAGGAGGTAAGTCGATGGCAAAGTCAAAGCGCACCGCAGCGATCGATATCGGTACCACCAAGGTCGCGTGTGTGGTCGCCGAGACCGACGGTCAGAACCATACGACAATCGTCGGCTACGGCTCGGCGCCGCCCGGCGGGTTCCGGCAGGGGGCGGTCATCAACCTGGACAAGGCTACCGAGTCGGTCGCGGCCGCGGTCAGCGCCGCCGAAACGATGGCCGGGTCCAAGGTCAAGACGATGCGCGTGTTCGTCGGCATCTCCGGCGATCACATCAAGCACCTGTCGGGCATCGGCGCGGTGCCGGTGCGCAAGCCGTCCAAGGGGATAGTCGAACGTGACCTCGACGACGTCATCAAGCAGGCGCAGACGATACGGCTGCCCAACGACGAGCAGATCCTGCACGTCATCCCGACCCAGTTCATCGTCGACGGCCAAAAGGGCGTGCGTAACCCGCTCGGGCTGTTCGGCGTGCGCCTCGAGGTTGAGGCGCTCCTGGTGATCGGCGCGGTGACGGCGGTCGAGAACATCTACCGGGTGCTGGAAGGACTGGACATCCGCAACCGGTCGCTGGTACTCCAGTCGCTGGCCGCGTCGTTCGCGGTCTGCGACAACGAGGACAAGGAACTGGGATGCTGCATCATCGACTTGGGCGGGCTGACCGACGTAGCGGTCTGCCGCGAGGGCGAGCTGCGCTTCACAAAGCAGCTGCCAGTCGGCGCCGCCAACATCACCAAGGACGTTGCCATCGGGCTCCGTACGACCTTCCAGAATGCCGAGCAGGTGAAGCGCGACCACGGCGTGGCGCTGGCGAACATGATCGAGAAGGACGAGCCGGTGGCGGTCGAGGATGCGTCGGGCCGCGGTACCAAGCAGGTGTCGCGGCGGCTCCTGGCGTCGATCGTCGAGCCGCGGGTCGAGGAGGTATTCAACCTGGTCGACGCCGAGATCCGCAAGAGCGGGCTGGCCGAGGGGCTGTCCGCGGGCGCGATCCTCACCGGCGGCGGGTCGCTGCTGCGCGGGGTGGACGTGCTCGCCGAGCAGATCCTCGGGATGCCGGTGAAGCTGGGACGGCCCGACAAGCTGGCCGGGCCGGACGATGTGGCGAAGAACCCGGCGTACGCGGTCGGCGTCGGGTTGATCCAGTACGGGCTGGAAGGTCGCTACTTCCACGAAATGCCGAGCCCGGGGATATTCGACAGGATGTCCGACGGACTGAAAGGCTGGTTCTCGTGATGCGCGGGACGGGGACGGGCCGGAATCTGACCGCAGCCGCGGTGGCCACCAGAAGCAGGCAAGCCCAAGGAGGAGCTAGATGATCGAGCCGGTAGAGGAGAAGAGACTGACCCGGATCGGTGTGTTCGGGGTCGGCGGGGCCGGGGGCAACGCCGTCAACCACATGATCGACGCCGGACTGACCGAAGTGGAGTTCTTCGCTGTCAACACTGACCTGCAGGCGCTGTCGATGGCGATGGCGGCCAACAAGGTGCAGATCGGCGCGCAACTGACCGGCGGGCTGGGTTCCGGGGGCGACCCGCAGATCGGCCGGCAGGCAGCCGAGGAGTCGATAGAGACAGTCCGCGAGAACGTCGCCGGGTTCGACATGGTGTTCATAGCCGCGGGCGAGGGCGGCGGTACCGGCACCGGCGCCGCGCCGGTCGTGGCCGAGACCGCCAAGGGACAGGGCGCGCTGGTCGTGGCAGTCGTCACCCGGCCATTCGAGTTCGAGGGCAAGGCGCGTCAGCGCAAGGCTACCGACGGTATCGAACAACTTCGTAAGCATGTCGACACGCTGATCGTGCTGCCCAACCAGCGCATCCTCGAGGTCCACGGCCAGGAACCGTGCTTCGAGGCGTTCCGGATGGCGGACGAGGTGCTGCTCAACGCGGTGCGGGGAATCTCGGAGATAGTCACCTCGCGCCAGCTCATCAACATCGACTTCGCGGACGTCCGCTCGGTGATGGCCGAGCGCGGCGGCGCGGTGATGGCGGTGGGCGAGGCGGACGGCGGCGGCCGGGCGACCGAGGCCGCGCACCGGGCACTGAACTCGCCGCTCATCGAGAATGTGTCGATCACCACTGCTCGCAAGGTGCTACTGAACATCACCGGCGACCAGCGGATGACGCTCAAAGAGGTCGATGAGGCCGCCTCGATCATCTATCACGCCACCAACGGCCAAGCCGACATCCGGATGGGTGCGGCCCGTTCACGAGGACACAAGGATGGCGTCAAGGTGACGCTGATCGCGACGGGCCTTAACGAGCCGCTGCCCGGGGCCGATGACCTCTCTGACCTGTTGAACAACGCCGACCTGTTCCCGGCCCGGCGGCGCAAAGTCGGCCCGGACGGCGCTGTGATCATTGACCGGTCGGACCTCGAGATTCCGACCTTCCTGCGGCGGGGTCTGGACTTGGATTCCGCGCCGGCCCGCCTGCCTCCCGGGCCGGCCCGGCGCAACCCGGCAGCTGCCTCCTGCCGGGAGCGCGGCCCCGACCTGCGTCACGCCGGAACCCCCGTTCCGGCGTGACGCTTGACACCGGCTCGGCCGGTCTTAGCCTTGAGCCATGAAACGACTATGGATCCTGTGCCTGGCAGTTCCCTTTTTCTTTGCCGGCTGCCCGAAACCGGCCGCACTTGACTACTTCCCGCTGGCCAAGGGCGCGCGCAAGCACATGCGCATCTTCCAGCGCCGGATTGCAGGTCCGGACACGAGCGAGACGACGATGGTGAGGCTCGTGTCCGTCGTGCGAGAAGAGCGCGACCTGCCGGAGATCGGCAAGGTCTGGATCGTTGAGAGCCCGCGCGACTCGGGTCGGCCCAGCTACTCGTACTTCCGGAAAGTGAAGGACGCCGTGCTCCAGGTCATCCCGCGCGAGGGCAAGCCCGCCGCCGAGTTGCTGTTCCTCGCCCTGCCGCTGGAAGTCGGCAGGGAGTGGTACGACACCGATTCTCGGCATCAGAAGTTCCAGGTCGTGGCGCGGGAGACGGTTGCGGTCGAGGCCGGCGTGTACCCGGACTGCTACAAAGTCGCAGTCGTCGGCCAGGGCGTGGACTGGGCGATGCACCAGTGGTTCGCGGCCGGCGTCGGTCCGGTGAAATGGGAAACACGCAGCGCGCGGACTGTCGAAGGAGTCGAGAATGTCCTCTACCAGCGTGCCGAGTTGGTGCGCTACGAGGCGCCGGTCGAGTAGTGACGGGGACCGAAGATGAAGACAGCGGGGGCATTCGTGCCCCCGCTGTCGCTCTTGTTCCTGGCGCTAGCGCAGGAGCATCAGTTTTTCAGTCGTCCTGCCGTTAGGCAGCTCCAGCTTCAGGAGATACACGCCGTTTGCCAGGCCTTCGGGTTTCCACCCGGTCTCGAACCTCCCGGCAGGCAGCGCGTTATCTCAGAGCGTCGCGACGGTGCGGCCAGATACATCGAATACCTGGGCCCGCACGTGTCCGGCTGCCGGCAGTTGGAAGCTGACCTGCACCGAGCGGGTGAACGGGTTGGGCTGACAGGTGAGCCTGACCAAGTCGCCGACCCTGGGCTGTTCTTCAAAGATGCCGGTGTGCCGGTCGTACCACGACTGGGCGGAGTCGGCGTTCTCGCGGATGGTGGCGCCGGTCGTGCCGCCGACGAACGCGACGGCGAATCGGTAGCTCGCGCCGACCGCCAGGTCGAACGGCCCGGCGGAGACGCACATCGACCAGTCGTAGGCACGGTTGGAGTTCTGCTGGACGATGGTGGCATTGAGGAAACGCCACTTCTGGCCGTCGGTCATGCAGGAGTCAGGATAGACGTATCGCGCGTGGTCTACCGCGGTGAGGTTGGCATAGGACTGGGGCGCCAGGATCTTGATGCCCACGCTCGGGTTGGCGCTCGACGACTGGCGCATGAACGTCAGCCGGCGCGCCACGTCGGTCGAGCAGATGTTGGCGGTCGGCGCCGAGCCGATGTCGAAGTCCGCAAACACGCCGGCGTACATACCATTCACCGCGCCCGAACCGTTGTTGGCGATGTCATAGGTAAGCACGACGAAATCGTCGTACCCGCTCGCAGAATTCTGGAACGAATGCTGGTTCACGCGCAGGGTCTTGGGGGTGGAGTGGGCTGCGTCGCTGATGATACAGGCGAAGTGTTCGTCGCCGGTGTTGGGCGGCAGCACTGCCTTGAGGCTCTCGACGATCGCGAAGTCGGTGTTCGGGCCACCGGACGGCGGGTTGCCGTAGTAACGGTCAACGACGTAGGATGTCGAGTTGCCCATCGCCATACTTGAGTAGTAGAGCTGGCTGGCACCGGTCTTAGGGTAGCAGAACCCGAAGCCGAGGTCGAGGTCGCCGGGCGGCGCGTCGTACCCGATTGAGCCGAGGCAGGTGACCGACAGCTTGCAGTAGCCTGTGTCGTGCACCATCGTGACCGCGCCGGGCTGAATCGGCGTGCCGACCACGAGGTCGAAGGTCGGGTCCCAGGAGCCTTCGCTGGATACTACATGGACCGTGAATGGAATTACGGTGCCGGGCGGAGTGCCGGGCGCCGCGGTTACACGGTAGGCGTCGCCGCGGGCGGTATCACCCTGGTTCATCGTGCCGTAGCTTGAGGTCGAGTCAACGCGGGTGATGTAGCCGGAGGCGGTGCGGAGCGTGCCCGCGACCGAGGTGGCCTGGGCGTTGCCGATGTTCTTGACCGTGACGAACAGGTCCGCGGTCTCACCCGGTTCGAGCCGGCCGTTGCCGCCGTCCGATACCACGTGCCGGACGTAGGTGACGTACGGCCGTGGGGTGCCGGTCGTGACCGTGACCGAGTGTTCGACCGGCAGGTGGCTGGGGCTCGTGACCGTGACGTACATCGTACCCGTGGTCAGCGGCACTACCACCAGGTTGACGACGCCGGACGAGTTGGTGTAGGCCCGGGATTGGACCTCGCCGGACTTGTAGCAGGACACGAGCGCCTTGGGGACCGGGTTGCCGCCCGAGGTGACAGTGACCGTGAACGACTGGGGCCCGGTTTCGATGCTTGAGGCGTGGTCCGCGGTCATCGCGGTCGGCACGTCGTACCAGAGGGTCATGTTCGGGTCGCCGAACAGGTTCAGGTCCCAGTAGCACCAGCGCCAGACCTCCTGGCCCTGGACAGCGGCCACGTAGAAATCCTTGGACCGGGCATGAAGCACGCCGATGTCCATGGTATCGTAGTTGAAGAAGTACCAGAAGAACTTCGAATCGAACTTCTCGGACGGGCCCATCGAGGGCGGCGTGCCCCAGCCCTCGCGCGAGTTCATCATGCAGGCGACGCCGCCGCCGTTGGCGTTGTTCATGAACGCCTCGGCCAGGCAGTCAGAGTATTCGAAGTTGCCCGAGATGCAGGCCATCGAGTTCATGATCATCGGACGGGTGGAGTTGGTCTGGCCCGACGCGGTACTCGCGGTGTATATGGCGATGCCGCCGTCAGTGTAGAACCCGACGTCGTTGCCGTGCGCCGCCGCGTGGCCGAGGTGATAGCCCTGGTTGACGGCATCGCGCATCGGGGTGGTTGATGTCGGGTTGGCGATATACTGGTCGGTCCAGCCGACCGGCGTGATGGCGGCGATGGTATCGGAAACCACCTTGCCCGAGTAGCCGGAGAAGAGGTTGACGTAGGGCAAGAGCATCTTCTTCAGGTAGTCGGTGGTGGGCGTCTTCTCGTAGTAGAGCGTCTGGGCGATGAAGGTGTTGACTTCGGCCGGGCTTTCGACCGACGCCCGGCCGACGTAGAGGTCGTAATAGAAATCGACGGTGTCGCCGGCTGCCTCGCCGAATACGTTGTTGTGGTTGCCGTCGTAGGACCATTGCAGGTCAGCATAGTAGACGTCCGCTGGCACGTTGCCGTTGGTGCTGTTCACGATGGCGCGGCAGCGCCGGCCGGGCACTATCGAGTTGTCGCCTGCCAGGAGCACCCACTTCAACCCGTGGTTGGCGTAGTAGTCGATGATGAAGAGCCGGATCTTCTCCTGCTGATCGCGGCCGGACGGGTAGTTGGTGTTTATCCAGTCGGTAGTGAAAACCTGGGTGGCGAGGCCCTTCCTGTTGCGCCAGTCAACCAGGTTCGTGAAGTACGTCGAGAGCCCGGTCGAGGTAATGATGGCGTAATCCACGTCCGGGTTGTCGGTAATGCGGACCGGCGGGGCGAACAGCTCGACGTCTTCGGGGTTGATGACCAGATGTCTGATGTCGCGCGAAAACAGCTCACGCTGGCTCAGGCTCATGGGCAGCGGCGTCACTGCCCCCTCGGTGTAGCTCACTTCGACCTTCATCTTTCTGTGAAGGGTCAGCTTGCCGGTTGCAGGAACGTAGGACAACGGGTGAAGCATGAACCCGCAGATTCGGAACTCGGACTTGGTGCCGGTGCGGGACCAGGTCACGAGCTCGGCAGGGTATGCGTTCGAGCTTGCGTAGGTTTCCGGGTCAGGCTGGACGAACGCCGGGTTGCCGGGCGAGGAGATTGTCACCGGCGTTTGGACCGGGTGGACCTTGAACGTGCCGGGGATTTCCTCAGGTTCCAGCGGCGTCACCTTGATACGGGTGACCGTGGCGGTCGCAGGGACCACGACGTTGAACACCGCGGCCGGCATCATCGGCTTGCCGAGTTCTAGCGTCGAGATGAAGTCTGCGAACTTGACCACGTCGTAGCCGTTGGCCGCCGAGAATTCGAGGTCGCGGCTGTCGAACTGGATGGTCCTGGTGATTGTGCCGGCCAGAGCCAGCAGCGGGACAAAAGCGAGCAGCAGCGCTTTCTTCATTCTGCCTCCTTTAGGCAGGGTCAGGCGGAAACATGATTGACAGCTCTTTGTCCACGTCTTCGTCCGGGTTGGACGCGTGGACCGCATTGTGACGAAGCGAAGTGCCAAAGTCGCGACGAACCGTGCCCAGAGCGGCCTTGGCCGGATCGGTCGCGCCGATGAACTCGCGCAATCGGCGCCGGGCATTCGCGGCTTCCAGCCGCACGGCCACGACCGGGCCCGAAGTGATGAACTCGACAAGGCCTTGAAAGAACTCCTTGCCCCGGTGAATCGAGTAAAACCGCTCGGCGTCGGGCGTTGACAGGGTCAGCATGCGAAGCCCGGTGAGCCTGAACCCGGCGGCTTCGGCCCGGGCCAGGATTTCACCTGAGTGCCGCGCGGCAACCGCGTCGGGCTTGATGACGAGAAGGGTGGGTTCGAGCAACCTGTTCAGTGTAGCGGCAAGGACAGGAGTGTCAAAGCAGGAAAGTCGAAGTCAGAAGCTAGATTGCAGAAGGTGAAAACGAGAATGTCAGGTACTTCTCGGCTCCGCACTCTTGCTTCTCGCTTCGTTCGGCCGCTACTTGTGCTCTTCGGCAAGCCCGGCGGCAATCAGGTCAGCTACCTTCGTCACCGCGTGGATGATTGCCTTCGACGTCTTGGTCGCCATCGTGACGGCGTCAATCGAGTCGCCGCTGAGCGGGACGTAGCGCCCGAGCCGGCTCGCCAGCGTGTCGCACAGGGCGAGCCTGAGATAGGCCGGGGTCTCGAAGTTGTCAAGCACGTCATACCCGACCACGCGCGCCTTTGCGTCCAGATACACGCGGACGGGAACCTTGCCCATGTAGCCGCTGTCGGTCGCCGCGGCGTGATTGGATTCCACCTGGAATCCGAGCAGCGTGCCCGCGGAATCATGGACCGTCAGGCAGGGGAAAGGCTCCTTCAGTTCTCTGGTTACCGCGAAGGCCGGCCAAAACTCATTGAGCCGGGCGACTTCGGGCGCGACAAGTGACGAGTCGGAACGCGGGGTCCTACCCGGCGACGCGGTCGTCGGATTCCGTCCACAGCCAGTGAGTGAAAGCGACAACAGGACGGCAGAGGCGATTCGCAACATGGTCAATTCTCCAGCTGTTGTCGCGCAAGTCAACGGTTGCGCCGGCTGCTTGACTCGTTTGGGTTTGTTAATAGACTTCCGCCATTCAACCATGAAAGCGATAAATCTCGTTCTGTTTGGACCGCCGGGCAGCGGCAAGGGCACCCAGGCCGAACTGCTGCGGGATAAGCTGGGATTCGTCCATTACTCGACCGGCGAGGTGTTCCGCGACCACATAACGCGCAAGACACCCGTGGGTCTCGAAGTCGAGGAGTACGTGACGACGGGCAAGCTGGTGCCCGACGACGTGGTGCTCGAGGTTGTCAACGCGTTCGTGGCCGATCACGCGGGCAAGCCGGTCGTGTATGATGGCTTTCCGCGCACGCTACCCCAGGCCGAGGGCTTGGACCGCGTGCTTGAGGCGCACCATGCGGCGGTTGACACCGCGGTGCTGGTTGACCTTGAGGACGACGAGGTGGTGAAGCGGCTGACAAGCCGCCGCCAGTGCCGAAGGTGTAAGAAGATATTCAACCTGAGTTTCAGCCCACCCAGGGTCGCGGGCATCTGCGACGCCTGCGGCGGCGAGCTCTATCAGCGGGACGACGACAAGGAAGCGACGATCCGCGACCGGCTGCGCGTATACCACGACCAGACCGAGCCGTTGATCGAGTACTATGAGGACAGGTTCAAGCTAGAGCGGGTTCCGGGCGGCATCGGTCGGGACAAGGTGTTCGAGGAGCTCAAGCGCATACTGGCCGGGTTCCAGGAGTAGCGAGGACTTGGCTTGTCGATCCGCATCAAGACCAGGCGGGAAATCGAAGGCATAAGGAATGCCGGACGCGTTGTGGCGATGGTGCTGGGCCGGGTTGCGGCGGCGGTCGCTCCCGGAGCCAGCCTGCAGGAACTGGAGCGGGTCTGTGCTGACACTGTCAGGCTGGCAGGTGGCGTGCCGACGTTTCTCGGCTACCGGGGATTCCCGGCAGCGGCCTGCATCAGCGTGAACGAGGAGGTCGTCCACGGCATCCCGAGCGAACGCCGGCTGGCCAGCGGCGACATCGTCAAAGTGGACGTAGGCGTTACGCTGGACGGCTTGATAGCGGACGGCGCCCGGACCTTCGAAGTGGGGCAAGTCAGTCCGGGTGTTCACGACCTCGTGATGGTCACCGAGGAGTCGTTTCGCCAGGGTCTGGCCAATTGCCGTTCCGGCGCGCGGGTCAACGATATCGGTCGTGCGGTGCAGCGTTTCGTCGAGAGCCGGGGGTACTCGGTGGTCCGCGACCTGTGCGGGCACGGAGTCGGCTGCGAGCTGCATGAAGAGCCGTCGATACCAAACTTCCGGACACCAGGCCGGGGCGAGAAGCTCCGTGCCGGAATGACGCTGGCGATCGAACCGATGGTGAACATGGGCGGGTTTGAAGTCGAGACGCTGGCGAACGGCTGGACCGTGGTGGCCAAGGACCGCCGGCCGTCCGCGCATTACGAACACACCGTGCTTGTTACCGACGCAGAACCGGTTATACTGACCGCGTGATTGGGAACGAGGACGGAGGATCGCGGATTCAGGATTGAGGAGAAGTCGGGAGGACAATGTCCAAGAAAGACCTGATTCAGCTCGAGGGCGTGATTGTCGAGGCGTTGCCCAACGCCACTTTTCGCGTGGAGCTTGAGAACGGGCACAAGGTGCTCGCACACGTGTCCGGCCGGATGAGAATGCATTGGATTAGAATCTTGCCCGGCGACCGGGTAACGATCGAGTTCTCGCCCTACGACCTGAACCGGGGCCGGATAATCTACCGCTTCAAGTGAGGAGCCAGCCATGAAAGTACGTTCATCGATCAAGAAGCGCTGCGCCCACTGCAAAGTCGTCAAGCGCAAGGGCGTGGTCCGGGTCATCTGCAAGCGCGAGCCGAAGCACAAGCAGCGGCAGGGATAGCGGAGAGTGACCAAGAGACAGAGTGACCAAGTGACCGAGTGTCCGGCACTCTATCACTCTGTCACTTTGTCACTCTATCACTCCTGCTGATGGCCAAGTACATATTCGTAACCGGCGGCGTGGTCTCATCGCTGGGTAAAGGCATCGCCACGTCGTCGATTGGGCTGCTGCTCAAGGCCCGCGGACTGTCGGTCGTCCCGCTGAAGTTCGACCCGTACATCAACGTTGACCCGGGCACGATGAGCCCGTTCCAACACGGCGAGGTGTTCGTGACCGACGACGGGGCTGAGACCGACCTTGATCTCGGCCACTACGAGCGGTTCATTGACATGTCGCTCTCGCGCGACAACAACCTGACTCAAGGGCAGATCTACCAGTCGGTGATCGAAAAAGAGCGCCGGGGCGAATACCTGGGCCGGACCATTCAGGTGGTGCCGCACATAACCGCGGAGATCAAAGACCGGATTCGCAAGCTGGCCAACTCGCGCGACGTGGTGATTACCGAAATCGGCGGCACGGTCGGCGACATCGAAGGGTTACCGTTCCTCGAGGCCGCGCGGCAGTTCGCGCTCGAAGAGGGCCGCCAGAACGTCATGTACGTCCACCTGACGCTCGTGCCCTACATCGGCGCGTCGTGCGAGTACAAGACCAAGCCGACCCAGCACTCGGTCAACAAGCTCCGCGAAATCGGTATCCAGCCCGATATCGTCATGTGCCGGGCCGAATCGCCGCTGCCCCAGGACTCGAAGGACAAGATAGCGCTGTTCTGCAACGTCCGGCCCGAGGAGGTCATCGAGGCGACGGACGTCGACAACATCTACAAGGTGCCCTTGTTGTTCCACCAGCAGAAGCTGGACGCGCTCATCGTCAAGCGGTTGAGGCTTCGGGCGAGGAAGCCCGACCTTCGGGCATGGCAGCGGTTCATCAGTCAGCAGGAGTCGCTGCCCGTGGTCGAGATCGGCATGTGCGGCAAGTACGTGGGGCTGCACGACGCGTACAAGTCCGTCATCGAGGCGATCCACCATGCGGCTTCTTCCCAGGGCGTGAGGGCGAAGATACGCTGGATTGAATCCGACAACCTGACCCAGGGCAACGTCGCGGAAACGCTTGCGGGGATTGGCGGGGTGGTCGTTCCGGGCGGCTTCGGCGTGCGCGGTATGGAGGGCAAGATGGAAGCGGCGACCTTCTGCCGTGACCACCGGATGCCCTACCTGGGTTTGTGCGTTGGGCTGCACGTGGCGGTGGCGGAGTTCGCGCGGGTCATGTGCGGGCTTGCGGACGCCAATTCGACCGAGTTCAACCCGCGAACCCGGTACCCGGTGATATACATGCTGCCGCAACAGCGCGGCATCAAGCGCAAGGGCGGAACCATGCGGCTGGGCGCGTACCCGTGCAGGCTGGAGCGCGGGTCAGTGGCGCGTCGCTGCTACGGCGCGGCCGAGGTGTCCGAGCGGCACCGACACCGCTACGAGGTCAACAACAAGTATCTGCCGCTGCTCGAACGTAAGGGGTTGGTCGCAAGCGGCAAATCGCCGGACGGGAAGCTGGTGGAAGTGATTGAGCTTGCAGGCCATCCGTTCTTTGTTGCGTGCCAGTTCCATCCCGAGTTCAAGTCCAGACCGCTTCGTCCGCACCCGCTCTTCACCGGCTTCATCAAAGCCGCCTCGGAGCTTGCTCGCCGCGCTGGTCAGGCTGGTTAGGGCTCTGCCCGCCAGTCTTGCCGTATTCCTGACAAGAATGCTAGTTTTGTCCTACCTCCTGTTGCGGCCGTCCTGCCGGCGCGAGGCGGAAACCAACAGCAGCCTGGTAACGGGATGCGTCCGGCCGCGGTTCTGGGTCCAGAACGGGTGGCGCGTGGGTCGGAACCTGGCAATGATGGCGCGATCCGGCACCGCGGGCGGAGAGGCAATCGTTGACACCGCGGTCATCTCGGGCGACAATTCATGGCGGAGTTCTCTGGAACAGGAGTTGCATGCCGTGATGGTTTCTTTTCACTTCGGGGCCTGGGAGTACCTGCCCAAGGTCTTCAGTCGCCGCGCGCCGGTCCGAGTCGTCGTCGGCCGTCAGCGGGCGAACGGGCTGGATGCGGAGTTGACCGGGCTGAGAAGTGGCAGCCGGGTGAGCGTCGTCAGGTCGGCGGCAGAACTGCGCAACGCCCGGAACTTCCCGGGCATTACCGGGTTCATGCTGGACAACACCAGCCGGGGCCGCAGGACGACGGTGGCGCGTCCCGGCGTGGACGTGGCAGTCCCGAACGCCGCCTTCCGGGTGGGCGGACCGGTGGTGCCGATGTTCGCGTGGTTTGAGAGCTGTCGGCTGCAGGTCCGTGCTTTTCCAGCGGGCGACGAAGCGGCGGCGGTCGACGCGCTGCTGGAGATGGTGAGAAGTCGCCCCGAGGAATGGGTATCCTGGGGCAAAGCCGGGGCGGTCCGGCCCGGCGCAAGACACGAAGGTACGAAGACGGGACTACCGACAGGCCCGAACATCACCGGGGAGATGGAAGCTGACGCGTGAGACGCTTGTTTCCGGCTTGAGGCTGGGGGCTTGTGGCCTGGGGCTGGTGTTCTGCGGCTGTCCGCAGGCCGGAAGTCCGGTCCAGAGCGCCAGGCTGCCGGATCAGGTCATCGAGCAGTTTGTGCTGCACGAGAGCTCGAGCGGGGAGCGGCTGTACACGCTCGAAGCCGAGACCGCGTACGTCTATGAGGCCGACGAGGCACGTGCATCCAGCGTGTCGGTAGTCAAGCCCAGAGTGCTGTTCTACGAGGCCGACGGCCGGGTGAACGCGACACTCCTGTCAGACCGCGGGGCAATCAGGAGCAGCAGCGAGGACCTGGTGGCGTACGGCAACGTGGTGGTCAGGACGACGGACTCGACAGCGCTCTGGACCGACTCGCTGGCCTGGAGTAATACCGAACGGCTGGTGCGGACCGACGCCGCCGTCGTCGTCGAAACGCCCAAGGGGCGGGTCGAGGGCCGGGGATTGGTTTCGGACGCGGCGCTCTCCAGGATTGAGATACTGAGCCCGGTGCAGGGCAGCTCGCAGTACCAGTTCGACGCGCCCGGCGCGGAGCCTGACACGGAATGAAACACCAAGACACGAAGAGACGAAGAGGGCCATCGATTCCGGGTCGGGGCATTCTCAAGTCTCTTTGTCTTCTTAGTGTCTTCGTGTTGGGTTCTTCAGCCCTTGCCGCGGACCTGGCCGCCAAGCACATGGAAATCGTCAAGACGGCGGGCGGGTACGAAACGGTTTTCCGAGACAGCGTGGTTATTGCTGACCGGGACACGAGGATAACCGCCGACGGGGCGCGGCTCAGCGAGAGCCGGGGAGTGGCGGTCATCGCCGGTTCGGTTTTCATCCAGAGCCCGGACGCGCTGATCTGGGCCGATTCGGCGCGCTACCTGCTCGACTCGCGCAACACCGACCTGTACGGTGATGTCCGGGTCAAACAGGAGTCGCTGTACATCCTGGCACCACTGCTGTCGTACTCGGTGGAGGAACGGGTCGTCCGGGCCCGGTCGGGCGTGACGGTCCAGAGCGAACAGGGTGACTTCCGGCTGACCGGCGACGGCGGCACCTACGATCTTGGTACTGAAACCGGCATCGTCGACTCGAACCCGCGGATGATCAAGTCCGGCGGCCGGGACTCGGTCGTCGGCACGGCTCGAGAGATGCGCTGGCTGGCCCAGGAGTCGAGGGCGCTGGCATCGGGCGCGGTGAGAATCAGCTCGGGACGGACGGGGCTTGACTGTGACACGCTGGTCTTTCTGTCGGCCCGGGACTCGGGGTTGGCCTGGGGCAGTCCGGTCCTGCATGACAGCTCAAGCGTCGCGCGCGGCGATACCGTCAGCTTCGAAGTACAGGACGGCAAGATGAGAACCGTTACCATCGCGGGCAACGCCACGAGCCAGTACCGAACGGAAGGTGGCGAACAGGTCGACGTTGCGGGCCGGTCGCTGGTGATCACGCTCGAGAACGGCGAAGTGTCGGTCATCGAGGTCCGCGAGATGAGCCGGGGCGTGCTGGTGCGCACCGGCGGCAACGAGGGGCGCTAGGCGGTGATTGTAGATGCGGGATGTCAGAAGACAGCAGCGGGCGATGGGACGAAGACAGAAATCAGGAAGCAGAGTGCAGAAGTCAGAATGGCGGACGGGATCAGGGTGGATGTCAGATGCCGGATGTGAGATGTCAGATGCTTGAAGTCAGACGGGAGCGGGGAGTATGAAACTCGCAGCCGAAGGGCTGGTGAAGAGCTACTCCGGCCGCAAGGTGGTCGATGGTGTCAGCCTCGAGCTGAGCCGGGGCGAGGTCGTCGGGTTGCTCGGACCGAACGGCGCGGGCAAGACGACGACGTTTCACATGATCACCGGTTTCATCCAGCCTCAGAGCGGCAGGATACTGCTGGACGGTGTGGAGATGACGCGGTTGCCGGTCTATCGCCGGGCACGGCTTGGGCTGGGCTACCTGTCGCAGGAACCGTCGATATTCCGAAAGCTGTCGGTGCTCGACAACGTCCGGGCTATCCTTGAGATGCTCGGCGTGCCGAAGGCGGAAGTCACCGGCCGGGCACGGGCCCTGCTCGAGCGGTTCAATGTCGCGCACCTGGAGAAGCAGCAAGGTTCGACACTGTCAGGGGGCGAGCGACGCCGGGTGGAACTGGCCCGGGCACTGGCTTCGCGGCCGTCATTCCTGCTGCTCGACGAGCCGTTCACCGGAATTGACCCGATAATCCGCGCCGAAATCCAGGACATCGTGCGCGGGCTGAGGGCCGAAGGGCTGGGTGTTCTGATCACCGAC
>JAEAMF010000593.1_pt1 | contig 41022 bp, 43 predicted proteins | sample 8958721 | NCBI WGS metagenome assembly JAEAMF01 (sample SAMN16933255, study PRJNA681124) | bioreactor sludge metagenome | isolation source: anaerobic bioreactor treating anionic surfactant - SDBS | place: India: Bengaluru | collected 2019-02-28 | reverse complement strand
GTGGTGTGAGAGGCGCACTCCGTCAGTTTCTGGCGGAGCCGTCTACTCGATTAGTGGCTGGTGTTCTTCGGTCTTATCGGTATCCAAATCTCTTCTTCTGATGTCGGGTCGTTGTTTTTGTATTTGTCGCCCAACACTTCAAAATGCGGTCGGTCGTCCAAAACGTAGTCTGAATTTGGCAACCAAGTTCCCAAAATGTATTGAAAAATTGAATTGTCTGTGCTTAAACCTTTATAGTCAAAAACCGCATAAAGTCCGCTTGGCAAAACAAAAGTTTCCATTTCGTTTGGCACGTTGTCAAAGTCTGCAACTTCAACTGTCGTCCACCTTTCAAATTCATTTGTCGGTTTGAAGTCCACAAAATGTGTTGGTTTGTAAACAACCATTGAAATTAAATCACTCGTCAAATTGTTTGTGATTTCTTTTCGTCTTGGTGTAAAACTTCGCCATAATTCGCCAATTTTGTAATTAGCAAAACTCATTGTTAGTCGCTTTCCGACTAATTTCTTTTCGTTTAATGTTTCAATTCTTGGTGTCATTTTTCTATGTTAATATCATATTTGTCTAAAAGTCCTGAAACGCCCAAAATAGAAAATTTTGCTTTCTTAATTCGGTTAATTTCTGGGTCAATGGAATAATTGTAAGAAGTCCGAAAGTCGGCTTTTTCAAGTGTCGTATGGTCAAAAACGGCTTGTGCCAAATTGCAGTTGTCAAACACGGAACTTGTCAAGTCAGCTTCTGCAAAGTCGGTTTCTTGTAACTGCGAATTTTTGAAAACGGTCTTTTTGATTTTTGTCTTGTAAAACGAAGAATGGTTGAGTTGGCAACCGTCAAACGAAAAAGAAAGTCCAAACTCGTTGCAAGTGTCAAAGCGAAGTCCTAACATTTTGCAGTCTTTGAATTTTACGTCCCGAAACGCTGTCTTGTTGAGCTTCGTCAAACTGAAATTACAACCGTTAAATGTGCAGTCTATAAACTTAAATTCTGAGAGGTCGCTGTCGGCAAAGTTGCAACTGTTAAAAATGCAGTTTTCGTATTCGCCTTTTGTCAGCGTGTCGTTTCGGTCAAAAGTTTTGTCTTGTATGTATGTTTCTGTCATTTGGAACGGTGTCTTGTTACACTTGCCACTAACTCGTTTATATGCGAAATAAAACTTCGCTTATACAACCAATTTGGCATGCTTAGCGAAGTTTTACTTCGTTTTATTTTATAATTTCAAATATAATAAATATTTATTACAAATCGTCAAATGGACTTTTAATCAGTTGAATGCTTTTTGTGCTTACATGGGTATATATTTCGGTGGTTTTGCTGCTGCTGTGTCCTAACAATTCTTGAATGTATCTTAGATCAGTGCCGCTTTCTAACAAATGTGTAGCATAACTATGGCGCAACCAATGTAATGTTACTGGTTTGGTAATGCCCGATTTTTTTAAGGCTTGTTTTAATATAAGTTGTAAACTTCTTGCATCATAGGGTGTGCCAGACTTTTGCCCTTCAAATAAATAGGTTTGGGGTTTGTAAGCTTTATAATAATTTCTTAAGTATATTAATATTTTGGGACTTAGCGGTACAATTCTATCTTTTTTCCCTTTTGCATTTTTAATAATTACGATATTTCTTTTAGAATCGATATGTTGGGGTTGTAATGCTAAAAGTTCTCCACATCGAAGTCCACATGAATAAATTAAACTTAACATTGTTTTATGTTTAAGATTGGTGTGGGCTTCTAGTATTTTTTTTATTTCATCTTTACTCAACACATTGGGCAACACCTTGGCTCTTTTCGGACGATGAATTTTGTCTATTTCAATTTTACTGTCTTTAAGTATTCTAAAATATAGTTTTATTGCATTAACAATCTGGTTTTGATAAGAAACCGAAAAATTGTTTTTTAAAATGTAATCGTTGTTGTAAGCAATCACATCCTCATTTGTTATGTTGTTTATTTGTTTAGCATTGCAAAAATTTAAAAACGATTTTAAAGCATCGCTGTATGTGTTTATGGTATTCGCACTGTATCTTTTAGAAAATAAATAGCGTTTAAAGGTTTCAATACTTTTCATTGCTTCAATATTTGAAACGGAATTTTGGGCTAACGGAATCTTAAAATGCAATCGGTTTGCTGCCGTATCGGGCAAATGCCAATATTTTTCACTATTGCTCCATCGGGCATCTTTGAAGGTTTTAATGCGAGCAATTAAAGTGGCGTTTTTATCAAAATAAACAGCAATTCTAGGCGTTCCTTTATGAAGGATTGTTTTAGCTTCGAAATTCATTTTTACATTGGTTTAAAATACGAATTTAAAAAAAGTGTTGAAAAAATAACAGCTTGTAAATAGAATAAACCGCAGTGCGTTATAGAATTCCCACAGATACACAGATTATTATATATTATTTAAAGCAAATCGTAAAAATGATGCATCTTTTATTGAATGCAACGCATTCAAAATCTGTGAAAATTTAATTGTTTGTAGCATTAATTTGTAAAATTGTATCCGTGCATCTGTGGTAATAAAAACAAATATTTGAATATCAAGGTTTTAAAATTTATTAGATAATGCACTAGGGGTATGGATTAATTGGCGATTAAACGGTTTGTTTCTTTCTAATTTATACAAAAAAGGCGGTTAAAAAAACGCTTTTCTATGAATATCTGCCAACTAATAACCCAATTATATTAAAAACTAAATAAATATTTCCGGGCGGTTGTATAAAAAAACAAAATGTACAGCGTTTGGTAACGTAAATAATGTTGGGGTTAAAATGTATTTACAGTAAATTAACATAATGGTTGTTTTTTAATAGTAGTTTAATAAAGAGGTAACATTTGGTTTATTTTAAAAAATCAATTTTGTGCCAATGAAACATTCAAGCCAATTATTAAAAAACTTTTAGTTGTTATTGGCATTTTTTTCATTTTTTGCATGCAGTAAAAATACTTCGGTAAAAATGAAAGGATCAGACACAGAAGTGAATTTGGTAGAAGGTGCAACCGATGAAATTTTTAATCATCTTAAAAACGAAATAACCGCAAACTAAATCAGCGGTTATTTTGGGTAATTTTTTTAAATTCATTTTTTCGCAAAAGTGTGTTTATTAAGAAGGAGTTTACTTTTTTGGGTAAACTCCTTTATTTTTTAGATCGATTTTATAACTTCGGCTAATTTTTCTGTTAATTTTTTTCGACTATAATATTGCAAACCAATACCGTGAACTTTTAAATCGTTCTGTTGATACTTTTGGTAGCAATCTAAAATATATTGTTTTACTTCTTCTAAATGATCGTAATTAAAATACTTACCTGCGTTGGTATCTTTAATTATTCGTTCCACATCGCTTTTTACAGGTCCAATTGCCAAAATTGGTCTTTCGGCTGCCATGTATTCAAATAATTTTCCTGGTATAATTCCAATGGTTTCATACGAATCAATTTCAATCAGCAATAAAACTTGTGAACTGCGTTGGTATTTCAACGCTTCGGTATGCGACACATATCCTATAACATTTAAATACATATCTAACTTAAATTCTTTAATGGTATCAATAATTTCAGAACTAACTTTGCCAACAAGCTGTAACTGAAAATCGTTGTGAAATTGTTTGTTTTCTTTTAAAATTTCTTTTAAAGCTTTCCACAAAATTCTTGGATTGCGTTTTGTAAGTAGCGATCCAATATGGCTTATAGTAAATTTTGTGCTTAACGCAGGTTTTTCAATAGTTTCAATATCGTAGCCGTTTGTAATAACATGAATTGGTTGCGGCGTAATTTCTGCAAATTCTTGTTTTGTGGTAAAGCTTGTGGTAAGAATGGTATCGGCTTTTGTTAAAACTTCTTTCTCTAAATCCTTGTGTTTTTGAGCCGATTTATCGGTCAGTTTTAATTCTTTATGATAGCCAATTGAGGTCCATGGATCACGAAAATCAGCAATCCATTTCACAGCGAATCTTTTCTGCAATTCCAAACCAATTAAGTGCATGCTGTGTGGCGGACCTGTGGTAATAATCACATCCACAGCATTTGTTTTAATATAATTTGATAAATAGTCAACCGAAGGATTTACCCAGCCAATTCGTGCATCGGGAATAAAAAAGTTACCGCGAACATACAGCAGTATTTTTTCTATAAACGATTGTTTTTTCGCTGCCTTGATAATTCCCGAACTTATTGTAGTGGTACTTTTTTTTGAAAATATCGAAGCCAGTTTGTAAGGTTCTTTGATTGGTTGTTTTAAAACCGTTGCATTTTTGTTTACCTGATCAACCAAATCGTGATCGATAATAGGGTAGGTAGCATTTTCGGGAACATATACAATAGGTTCCATATCAAAATCGGGCAGATATTTTACAAATTTTAACCAACGCTGCACCCCCGGACCACCCGCTGGTGGCCAATAATATGCGATGATGAGTACTTTTTTCATACTACTTAAACGAATTTGGCAAGATAGGTTCCGGCAAAAACGCCAACCAATCCTAAAACTATTGTTAAACTTAAATACGTTACAAAATTAACATATTGCTGGCTTTGCAGCATTTTAAACAAATCTAACGAAAACGTAGAAAAAGTAGTGAATCCGCCACAAAAACCAATTCCTAAAACTACGAACAATTGTTGATGGTTTGTTGCATATTTAACAAAAAGAAAGCCTAATAAAAGGCTTCCTAATGTATTGATTAATAAGGTAGCAACAGGAAATTGCTGATATGTGATGATCTTTCCAATCTCGTATCTGCAAACAGTTCCAATTGCGCCGGCTATCGCCAATCCTAAAATATTCATTATATATTTTGTACTTTTTCTTCGTTCTTCGTTCTAGTTGCAAAAAAGATTCCCGCAACTACAATCAACAACGCAATAATTGATGTGATTAACGAAATGGTACTTCCGGTTTTAACAACTTCTGGTTCAAACGAAAATACTATTTTATGATTTCCCGCAGGAATGTTCAAACCGCGCAAGGTATAATTTACTTCTACCATTTCGGCTGGTTTTCCGTCAATTGAAATATTCCATCCTTTTGGGTAATAAATTTCAGAAAAAACCGCAAATCCGTCTGCCTTATTATTGGTTTGATATTCCAACTTGTTTGGTTGGTAATTTGTTAGTTTAATTTGTGCCAAACTATCGGTAGCAAAAGTGGTTTTTGGAACATTCACAGAATTGTAAACCAACGCAGTTTCTTTTGATTTGAACGATTTCATTGCTTCCATCATTTCATCTGCATTTGCTACTTTCTGAATGTTCTTAACAAACCAAGCATTGCCGTTAGCTTCCGGATTTTGCAATGGAATATCGGCTCCTTCTTCGTTTTTGCCAATGATATATTTCACGTTCAGCATATTTAAAACTTCCACGTTTTGTTGTGAAATTTGATAATCAAACAAATCTTGAACTTTTTTAGGTTTTGCCGCATGGTATCCGCCTAACGAATGATGAAAGAACGAACTGCGTGCACTACTGAAACCGCCTTGTTGTTCAAAAACGCGGAATTGTGATTTATCTGACAATATCTGCTCATCTGCTGGTGTTGCCTGAAAAGGAGTTTCAACCTGCTGTTTTGCAACAAAATTGTCTTTATTAACGTAATTGGTATCAATTGCCACCAAATCCACAACTCCTAATAAACCTACAACAATAACTGCCGTTTTTGCATTTAGTTTTTCTTTGTTGTAAGCCCACAAAGCCGCAACAGCTAAAGCAACAAATAATAAAGTACGCAACAAGTCTTTGGTGTACATTGCTTTACGGTCGTCAATTAAAGCACTGATAAAACCTGAACCGCCGTCTTGAAACACCTGTGCGTAATAAGAATCGTTAGCTCCTTCAAAATCCATCATTCCTTTTAAAACGAACAACAAAACAAGTATTCCTGCAAAAACAATTCCCGACATTTTTATTGCTTTGAATTGTTCTTCTTTCGATGCTTTAAAGAAAGCTTGTAAACCTAAAATTGCCAATATAGGGAAACATAATTCGGCAATCACTTGAATGGATGTGATGGCACGGAATTTATTGTAAAGCGGTAAATTATCAATTAAAAAATCGGTTAAAAAGAAATTGTGTCCCCAAGATAAAGCAATGGAAACACCTGCACCTGCACCTAAATAGTATTTTATTTTTCGATCATCAACAAAAAAGCACAAAAGAGCCAAAAACAAAACAATTGCACCAATATAAGCAGGTGCGGCTACAATTGGCTGTTTTCCCCAATAAGTAGGGGCGTGGTCTGCAAATTGTTGTGCCGGAGCAGGATCGTAACCTTGCGATTGTAAAAAGTTTGAAACGTATTTGTAGGTATTTGAATTGGTACCGATGTTTTCACCGTTTCCACCACCTGTAATTCTTGGTACTAATAAATTAAAAGTTTCAAAAATGCCGTAGCTGTATTCGGTAATATACTCGTGTGTCATGGCATTTGTTGATTCTTTTGGAGAACCATCTGGTGCAATGGTTAATTCGCTATTGCTTCGTGTACTGAATTTTGCGTATTCTGATGTTGCCATTAAATTGGTCGCATTCAAACCAATAGCTAAAATTCCAGCCACAGCAAAGATTCCGTACATTTTTAGTAAGGAAGAAACTTCTTTTTGTTTGATATAATGCACCGAATAATAAATGGTTACAATCACTAAAAAGATCAGTAAATAATACGTCATTTGAAAGTGATTTGCCGAAATTTCCAAAGCAGCGGCAATCATTGTAAGTATTCCTCCCAAGAGATACTTCTTTCTGAAAACCAAATGCACACCGGCTAAAACCATTGGCATATAAGCAATTGCATGGGCTTTTGCATTGTGTCCGGCTCCTAAAATCACTATTAAATAGGTAGAAAAACCAAACAATAAAGCGCCAATAAAAGCCTTTAAAGGTTTTACTTTGTAGGTTAAAAGCAACAGGTAAAACCCAATGAAATATAAGAAAACGTAATCTGCCGGACGTGGAAGAAAACGAATCACATAGTCTAATTCTTTAATGTAATTATGTGGATATTTTGCGCCTAACTGATACGTTGGCATTCCGCCAAAAGCATTGTTAACCCAATAGGTTTCCTCGTTATTTGTTTGGCGAAAATCATTTAATTCTTTAGCCATTCCGGTGTATTGAACAATATCCGACTGAAAGATTTGCTTACCCGAAAGTACTGGGTAAAAATAAGCTAAAGCAACAACTACAAAACCCAATACTGCTAAAATATGAGGCACATAGTTTTTAAAATTTTTCATAGTACATAAATTTTGATGCTAAATGTACTTATTATTTGGTAAACGGTAAAAAAAAAGTCTTGCTTTGCAAGACTTTATTACTAATCAACCTCTTCAAAGTCGATATATTCTCCAACTTTTTTACGTTCTTTAGGTATTTTGTTTTGTTTTAATTCGCTTTCAAAATCAGGTTGTTGCGTTTGATTATTCTGTTGGTTTTGATATGCTTGTTGCTGTTTTTGAAAATTTTCTGATACTTTACTTACTGCCTTTTTTATTAAAAAAGGTCCAAAAAATTTAAAAGCAAACTTTAATAAATAATAAATCAATACTATTATTAATACTACTTGTATAAAATTTTTAAAAGACGCTTGGTCCATTTTTTATTTTTTTTTAAGAAATTAAATTCAAATATATTTAATTTAAAAGAGATTAATTCTTATAGAAATCTTAAAAAATAGAATTATTTATCTTTACGTTTTTCTTGGGCTTCTCTCCAAACTTCGTAACCACCAGCTAACTGTGATACATTTTTAAAGCCTAATGAGGTCAACATTTCAAATGCTTCTTGACTTCTTTCTCCAGATTGACAAAAAACAATAATTTCTCGTTCTCTTGGTAAAACTTCTATTGCACGCTTAAAATCTTCACTATGGATATTCAAGCTCATTGCTCCAGGTATAGTTCCTTGGGTATATTCTTCGTTAGTGCGAACATCAATTAAAATAGGTGTTCTTGCTGTTGCTTTTTCTAATTGATCAATATTTATTCTTTGTGCGTTTACAAGTGTTGTGCAAAGCAAAAAACTACTTAAAAAAAATATTTTTTTCATGTTGAATTATTATTTATTTATGACAAATATCAGAAATTATTTTTTAGTTACTTATTAATTTTGTTTAAAATTTTTTTATGAGTAATCTAATAAGTAAATACAATGTTCCCGGACCTCGTTATACAAGTTATCCAACGGTTCCTTTTTGGAAACAAGATACTTTTTCTGAAGATAATTGGATTTTTGAGTTAAACAAAAGCTTTAAGTTAACAAATTCAAACGAAGGAATATCAATTTATATACATTTACCTTATTGTGAAAGTTTGTGCACGTTTTGTGGATGCCATAAATACATCACCAAACGTCATGAAGTGGAAGAACCTTATATAAATGCTGTTTTGTTAGAATGGCAATTATATTTAAATATTTTCGCTGAAAAACCAATTATTAAGGAACTTCATTTAGGTGGTGGCACGCCTACTTTTTTTAGTTGTAATGAACTAAAAAGACTAATAAATGGTATTTTTAACAATGCTGAAAAACATGAAAATATAGAACTTAGTTTTGAAGGACACCCAAATAATACCACTTACGAGCACTTACAAACTTTATATGATTTAGGGTTCACTAGAGTGAGTTTTGGTGTGCAAGATTACGATGAAAAAGTACAAAAAGCCATTCATAGAATACAACCTTTTGAAAAAGTAGAAAATGTTACAAAAATGGCTCGTGAAATTGGATACAAGTCGGTTTCACACGATATTATTTATGGTTTACCTTTTCAAAATGAAAATTCAATTATAAATACCGTAAATAAAACAGCACAATTAATGCCCGATCGCATTTCGTTTTATTCCTATGCCCACGTTCCTTGGATTAAAGGAAATGGTCAGCGTGGATTTAATGAGGAAGATCTTCCTAAAAACGATCAAAAACGAATGTTGTATGAGTTGGGAAGAAATTTGCTGCAAGAAAACGGCTACCACGAAATTGGAATGGATCATTTTTCAAAAGATTCAGATGATTTATATAAATCGTTTAAAAATCAAAAATTGCACCGCAATTTCATGGGCTACACGGCTTTTAAAACCACTGTTTTAATTGGGTTAGGCGCTTCTTCAATAAGTGATTGTGGAACGGCTTTTGCGCAAAATGAAAAAGATGTTAAAAAATATTTAATAGCTCTAGAAAATAAGAAACTTACCGTTGTAAAAGGACATGTTTTATCAAATAAAGATTTGATTTTAAGAAATACAATTTTAGATATTATTTGCAGATTTAAAACAGATTTAACTTCTGTATACTCAATAATATCTAAAGAATCAATTTTAAATAGGTTGTCAGAGTTTATGAAAGATGAACTTATATTAATTGATAACAACACACTAATTGTTACCGATTTGGGTAAAACATTTGTTCGAAATATTTGCATGGCTTTCGATGAATATTTAGTAGAAAGCAATCCTAAAAATCAACTTTTTTCAATGACCATTTAAAAAATGAGGCTGTCTAAAAAGTTAAAAAAAACAATCTATCTGTCATTCCGACGAAGGAGGAATCTCTAATTATCAAAACTTTAGATTCTTCGACTACACTCCGTCTCGCTCAGAATGACACTTTTCGAACAGCCTCATTAATTTTTAACAAAATCTTCTAGGTAAGAAAAGCGTTCTGTTAATTTACCATTTTCGCAAATTGTTCCTCGTTCTAAAATTCCATCTTTATCATTGTTAAAAAAAGCTGGAATAATATGTTCAATAAACATTTCGCCAAAACCTTCGCTGGCATCTTTTGGCAATTCGCACGGTAAATTGTCAACCGCCATCACAACAACTGCTGCCGGATGATCAACTGGAACTTCTTTATTCTCGCGCGGATAATATCCATAAATAGGATCGGCAATTGTAGAAACACGAATGGTACTATCAATAGGTCCATCTATATCACACGAAATATCTGCTACCACTTTTATAGCATTATTGGCGTTGTTCAGCATTTCTTTGGTTAATATTTTTGGCGAACCGTCTTTGTAGAAATGTCCGGCAATAAAAATATCTGCTACTTTAGAAAATTTTTCAAAATCGCTTTCATACAATAATGGATTCTTTTTAAAATCGTCAAAAGATCCATCGGTACCATCAATTTTTCGGTAATAATCCTCAACATCAATATGTACATAAACAGGCTCATCAAACTCTTTATTCAAGAATTTTTCAATAGAAACCTCTTTCATTTTCATTCCATCTAAAATTTCCTTCGCACCAAAGCCTACTTTGCCTTTACCAGTTAATACAATTTTGATAGGAGGGAGGTACACTTTGTTTAAACGATCAATTAGATCTTTTTGAGATTTTAATTGTTCGGCTTTTTTAAGATTGAACAATTCAAATTTAATTCCGAAAGCTCTAAAAGCGTTGTAAGCGCCAACAATTCCGGCATATCTGCCAAAACCAATTAAGCGCGTACCGTTTTTATCAACCAATGTTTCATGGTCTATTAATCGGATGTTTTTTTCTAAACAAGCTTGTAACAACTTTTTGTTGTATTGCTGTTTTTTAATGGTATGCGAAAAAAAGAAATAGGTTTTATTGGGAATTAATTGATTTATAGGAACTTCTTTAACTCCAAAAAGCACATCGCAATCGGTGATGTCATCGCTTACGTTGAAACCTAATGCTTGGTATTCTTCATCTTTAAATACTCTTATCGGCGAACTTTCTACTTTAAATGTAGCGGTTGGATACGTGTTTTTTACTGCTAATAATTCTTGTGGAGAAAAAACAACGCGTTTGTCTGGTGGAGTTTTACCTTCGCGGATAATTCCAAATTTCATATATCTTTACTTTTAGTTTAGCGAATATATGAAAAATAGGGGAATAATAAAAAAAGATGTTCCACCGAACATCTTTAATCACAGCTTACACTTTGGTAAACTTTATCTTCTTCTTTAACTTTATCATCGCAACTTCCGTCTAATCGTCCAATATATCTTAATTGCGGCTGTTCTTCAGTGCCAATATTTTCATAGACTTCACAGGTGCAGGTGTCTGATGATTCACAACTTGCTAAAAAAGCAATTCCCAAAATTGTTAGTAGCTTCTTCATAATTTCTTGCTTTAATGTTATATTGATAAATCAAAAATTAAACCAAATTTTTAAATTCTTGTTTTAATCTGTTTTTTGCCAAATCGGTAACCGAATTCACTTCTTTATTTTGCACTAATTTTCTTTGTAAAGTTTCAGCATCTGTAACTTCTTCTAACAAACTTGTTTTTAATATTTGCTGAATTATGGTTTGCTTTGCCGTTGCAATTAATGCCCAAGCTTCTTCTGAAACATATAACTGTTGCGAAATATTAAAATCGTATTCTTGCTCGATGTTCTGAATTAAAAACGATGCGTAATCTTGTTTTAACTCTGAAATAGGTGCTACGCGAACTGCTAATTTTTGTAAATCGATACGTTCCATTAAAATAATCAATCGCTCATAAGCTTGAATAATTTGCGGAGTAGACTTTCGCAAAACTTCTTGAACTTGAGGTTCATTGTAAGGTTGCTGCATACGTTCTTTTATCAATTTTCGAGTTTCATTTTCTTTCGCAATTGATTTTCGGTTAAAAACATAAAATAATAACACAATTACTACTAAACCTAATAATATAAGTAACGACTCTTTCCAGTCAACCGTAAAATTTGAAAACATTTATATCACATTTTAAAAAACAAATATAAACCTAAAATAATATTATTTGCTACTTATTTTTAGTAGTAGTAACTTTGTTTTTTTCTGAAAATAAATCTATGCAAAATTATATCGATCAATTAAACGATGCGCAGCGCGAACCTGTTTTACAAAAAAACGGACCAATGATTATTATTGCTGGTGCGGGCTCTGGTAAAACGCGTGTTTTAACCTTACGGATTGCTTATTTGATGCACCTTGGCGTTGATGCTTTCAATATTTTGTCGTTGACTTTTACCAACAAAGCAGCCAAAGAAATGAAAGAACGTATTTCGAAAATTGTGGGTTCTGCCGAAGCTAAAAATTTATGGATGGGAACTTTTCACTCGGTTTTTGCAAGAATTCTTCGTGCCGAAGCTGATAAGTTGGGATATCCGTCTAATTTCACGATTTACGATTCGCAAGATTCTCAACGTTTAATCGGACAAATTATCAAGGAAATGCAGTTAGATAAGGATATTTATAAGCCTAAAGATGTTTTGGGTAGAATATCTAACTACAAAAATAACATGATTACCGTAAAAGCGTATTTTAACAATCCAGAGTTGATGGAAGCCGATGCTATGGCAAAAAAACCGCGTATTGGCGATTTGTATCAAGCTTATGTGGAAAGATGTTTTAAAGCAGGTGCAATGGATTTTGACGATTTGTTGTTGAAAACCAACGAATTATTGATTCGTTTTCCGGAAGTGTTGTTGAAATATCAGGATCGTTTCAGATACATTATGGTTGATGAGTACCAAGATACCAACAATTCGCAATACTTGATTGTGAAGGCACTAGCAGATCGTTTTCAGAATATTTGTGTGGTTGGCGACGATGCACAATCTATTTACGCGTTTCGCGGGGCCAATATCAACAATATTTTCAATTTTCAGAAAGATTTTGACGATGTTAAGGTGTATCGTTTGGAACAAAATTATCGATCAACAAAAAATATTGTAGAAGCAGCAAATACCATCATCGATAAAAACAAAACCAAGCTTGATAAATTGGTATGGACTGCCAACGACGACGGCCCGAAAATTAAAGTGCACCGATCAATTACCGATGCAGAAGAAGGTAGATTTGTAGCATCGACCATTTTTGAAGAGAAAATGCTTCATCAAATGAAAAATGGCGATTTTGCTATTTTATACAGAACCAATGCGCAATCACGTGCTATGGAAGATGCCTTGCGAAAAAAAGATATTCCATACCGAATTTATGGTGGTTTATCGTTCTATCAGCGCAAAGAAATTAAAGATGTTTTAGGTTATCTGCGCTTGCTTGTAAACCCAAAAGACGAAGAAGCGTTGGTGCGGGTAATCAACTATCCGGCGCGCGGAATTGGTAACACCACTGTTGAAAAGTTAAATATTGCCGCCAACCATTACAAGCGCAGTATTTTTGAAGTGATGGAACATATCGATAAAATCGATTTAAAATTAACATCGGGCACTAAAAGTAAAATAAGCGATTTTGTTACCATGATTAAGAATTTTCAGGTAATAAACGAAAACAACGATGCGTATTATTTAACCGATTATGTGATTAAAAAAACCGGTTTGGTTCAGGAGTTAAAGAAAGACGGAACGCCAGAAGGTATTACGCGTTTAGATAATATTGAAGAACTTTTAAACGGTATTAAAGATTTTACCGAAGGACAAAAAGAAGTAGATGGCGCGCGAGGAAGTTTGGCCGAATTTTTGGAAGATGTTGCTTTAGCAAGCGATTTAGACAATGATAAAGGCGATGACGACCGTGTGGCTTTAATGACGATACATTTGGCAAAAGGTTTAGAATTTCCTACGGTTTTTGTGGTTGGTATGGAAGAAGATTTGTTTCCAAGCGCCATGAGTGTAAATTCTCGTGCAGACTTGGAAGAAGAACGCCGATTGTTTTATGTTGCTTTAACTCGAGCCGAACATAAAGCGTATTTAACCTACGCGCAAAGTAGATACCGTTGGGGGAAATTGAGCGATTGTGATCCGTCACGATTTATCCAGGAAATTGATCCGCAGTATTTAGAATTTCTATCGGCTCCCGAAACCAATTACAGATATAAATCATCTATCAACGAAGATATTTTTGGCGATGTTGACAAATCTAAATTGCGATTAAACAAGCCAATTGGTGGAGTTCCGCCGAAATGGGTACGTGAAAACGAAGATCCAAAACCAAATCATGACATTAGAAGATTGAAAGATATGAGTAAGATTTCGACTTCGAATGCATCATCAAACGAAAATTCTTCGTTAAAAGAAGGACAAATTATTATGCACGAACGTTTTGGTAAAGGAAAAATTCTTAACTTAGAAGGAGCAGGGGCAGACAAAAAAGCCGAAATTCATTTTGATGTTGGCGGAATTAAAAAATTGCTATTGCGTTTTGCGAAGCTTAATATTTTGGAATAATGACAAAATTTTTAAATGGGATATACTAAATCAAAAAATCAACATAAGAGTAAGAGAAATAAAAATATTTTATATCAATATTTTATTCTATTACTTTTCATTGGTGTATTATATCACATTTATATTGAGTCATCTTATATTGGCAAAGATTACAGATACAATATATTTGTATTTTGGATACCAAGTTTAGTAGGTTTTTTTATTATATTAAGATACGATATATTTGGGATAGATTTTAAAAAATTTTATTCAGAACTAAAAAAAGAAAAAAAGATTTACATAAAAATAATATATATTTTACTAATAAATTTTATTCTTTTTATGTTTTCTATAATTATGTTTTGGATTCCTTCAAATATAATTTGGGACATACTCAACAAAATTGAAAGTCAAAAAAACAAAGTAGAAATGGTCTCGATTCCAGTTGAAAAGTTCACAAAATTCAGACAATCAAATAAAATCTATTTTAAGTTTAAAAATCGAACGGAAAGTATAAAAGTTAGTTCAAAAACAATAAACCTTTATATAGATAAAAATCCAAATAATTATATTATTGAAATAGGTACTAAAAAAGGCATCTGGAATCATTACATTATAGACAGTTGGAATATCGAATTGAAGTAATTTTGAATATTTAAGTACAATCAAAAAATTAAAATTATGGCAAAGTTTATAAAAATATATCCTGATAATCCCAATGAAAAGGAAATTCAGAAAGTAGTAAAAATATTAAAAGAGGGCGGTTTGGTGATTTATCCAACCGATACTGTTTACGGTTTAGGTTGCGATATTACGAATACCAAAGCTTTAGAACGTATTGCAAAAATTAAAGGAATTAAGCTAGAAAAAGCAAATTTCTCGTTTGTTTGTAACGATTTAAGCAATATTTCTGATTACGTGAAAAGTTTAGACACATCGTCGTTTAAAATTTTAAAACGTGCATTGCCTGGTCCGTACACCTTTATCTTAGAAGGAAATAACAATCTTCCTAAGGAATTTAAAAAGAAAAAAACGGTCGGAATTCGCGTACCCGATAACAGTATTGCATTAGAATTGGTTAAACAATTGGGAAATCCTATTGTTTCAACATCAATTTATGACGATGACGAAGTGATAGAATATACAACCGATCCGGAATTGATTTTTGAAAAATGGCAAAATAAAGTAGATGTAGTGATTGATGGTGGTTATGGTGACAATACTGCATCAACCATTATTGATTTAACAGGAAATGAGCCCGAAGTAATTCGTGAAGGAAAAGGAAGTATTGATGTTTTATAAAGCAAAAACCAGCCTAATAAGCTGGTTTTGTTATGTGTTTTTCAATTGCATCACGAATAATTTCAGCATGATCAAACGCTAAAACAGGCAGTTCTTCTATATTAAACCATTTAACAGCTTTGGCATCGTCTTTTGCTTTTGCTTCAGCTAAACTGTCAATTTCTCCAATAAAAGCAACAGAAATAGTATGATGACGCGGATCTCTATTTGGGTTTCCGTAAGCTTTTAGTTGTTTTACTTGAAAAAGTTGAATATCGGTTTCTTCAAAAAGTTCCCGTTTTGCAGCAGTTTCCAACTCTTCATGTTCATCTACAAAACCTCCTGGCAATGCCCAATATGATTTGAATGGATCATTTAACCTTTGAATTAATAAAGTTTCGTAGCTGTTGTTTATCTTTCTAAACAAAACAACATCAACGGTGACAAATATTTTTGGAGTATAGTTCATTTATAAAATATCTATTTGAATTAGCGCCAATAAAATTACACTAATCACAGCTAAAACAATACCTGCAAGAACATTTTTTGTTAGCTTTTCTTTAAAATAAAATTTACCAATTAAGCTACCACCAATTATAACACCCAAATTCATTGTAATAAACACAAGGGTAGGGCTATCCGAAAATATTTTGTGGGCTTTCATGTAGAAATAAATGTTTGAAAAGTTTAAAATCCCAAGAATTAATCCGTACAAAACATATTTTTGTTGAAATTTTCCTTTGTTTAACAACAGATAAATTCCGCTTATAAAAGCACAAAATATAAATACTAAAAATAAAGCTGCTATATAAGGTATGTTTTTATTTGTAGCAACTATTTTAAACAACGTATCAACAGTACCATATCCAATAAAAACTGCAATTAGGTAAAATGTGTTAAAATTACCATCCTTTGTGGATTTTTTATACAATAAAAGCACAATACTTATAAAAGCCAATGCAATTGCAGCAAATTTAGACCATGTAAATAGTTCTTGAAACAACCAAAAGCTTAAAATGACAGGTATAATTAATGATAATCGCTGGAAAATATCTGTTTTAGCTAATCCAGATTTATTGAGCGATTTATTTAAAAAATAAAAAATACTCGGCATTAAAATTCCTAACAATACCGTTAGATATGAAAATGATTTATTTAAGTTCGAAAAATTTATATCGTTATTAAACAACAAATAACATACAAGAATTGCAATTAAATAATTTATAAACACTACTGTAAATAAATTTTTTATATTATTGATTTTTAAATACTTAATAAAAAAACCAACCAAAAGAGAAGATATTAAACTTAATAGTAAAGCGTACATATTTATTACAGAATTATAAGTTTGTTTTAAAATGTTTTTATTCTATTTTACATAATATATATTATAGTTCATTATAAATACACAATAAAATAGATTGATAAATTTTTAATATTCAACAAATATCATTAATTTTGCGCTGTTTATAAAAAATAAATAAGTGGAAAATTCAAACGCACAAAAAATCATCAAGGCATTACAAGCCGAAGTAATTTCAAATGGTATAGTTGCCAAAACTATAGTTCCTGAATTAAAAAAGCTTAGAGAATTTGCTTTACTTGAGGAAAAACCAGTTCTAGTTAAGGCATTACGTTTAGCTTATGAACATATTGAAGAAAATGATGATTTCTTGGTTAATATCCCTACAGATGAGCCAATTGAAGAAGATGTTGAAATTACTAATGATAATTCTTCAACAGAAAGTTTTACTTATTTTATGTCGTTAATGTTAGATTTAGATAATAAACACAACGTAGCCGACCTAAAAGAATATAACCAACAATTTCAACAATTTTAATCATGTTAAACCTTTTTAGATTAGTAGCAGCTTTAGAAGGTATTTCATATATAGCGTTATTCTATAACATGTTATACAATAAACCAAACAATCCAGAGTTATATCAACAGTTATTATATCCAATTGGTATGACTCATGGCATACTTTTTGTTTTATACTTTGTGTTGGCTATTTATCTAAAATTTGAATATAATTGGTCTATAAAAAAGTTAGGATTGATTTCATTGGCTTCCCTCCTTCCTTTCGGAACGTTTTATTCGGACTATAAATGGTTAAAAAATTAAAAAAATTTTTGTTTTTAGTTAAAAAACATTACTTTTACCGAAAATTATAAATTCAAATAATCTATAATTACTAATAATTTAAAAAAAAAGTTTTATGAAAAAAATAACTTTACCTTTAATCGCTACAATATTAGGTTTCTCTAATATGAACGCGCAAGAAGCATTACCTTACAACAAATGGTCTATTGACATTAATGGTGGTTTAACAAAACCTTCTTCTCCAATGTCTCCTACTTATTTCGGTGATACTTTCTTCGGATTTGTTCACGCTGATGCAGGTGTACGTTACATGTTTAATAACAAGTTTGGTGTAAAAGCTGATTTCGGATACGACTACATGAAAAATGGTGAGGATTCTGATTATTTCCGTACTTCACATTACAGAGCAAGCTTACAAGGGGTTGCAAATTTAGGTCGTATTATGAACTTTGAGGAGTGGACAAGAACTTTTGGTTTACAAGCTCACATGGGTGCTGGATATTCTTGGATGGAACCAGGAAAAGACTTACCTACTAACATTTACGAAAAAGACCAAATGAGTCACGTAATTTTAGGTTTAACGGGTCAAGTACGTTTAGGTAACCGTGTTGCATTAAATGCTGATTTTACAATGGTTAACACCATCCGTCAAAATTATACTTTTGATGGCATGGCTACAGTTGCTGAGCAAAATAGAGCTTTCAATGGTACATTGTATAATGCTACTTTAGGTTTGTCTTTCTACTTAGGTAAAAACGAACAACACGCAGATTGGTATGCTAACGATGGTTTAACAAACAGAGTTGAAGCTTTAGAAAACCGTGTAACAGATATCGAAAACAAAATGATCGATTCTGATAATGATGGTGTTGCTGATTATTTAGATTTAGAACCAAATACTCCAGCAGGAAACATGGTTGATACTAAAGGTCGTTCTATTGACTTAAACAAAAATGGTATTCCAGATTCTTACGAAGATTATTTCGACTCAAGATACGCTAAAAAAGGTGATACTTTCTCTTCTGCTGATTCAAACACAGCTCAAGACTTAATCAACCAAGGTTATGTTGCAGTTTATTTTGATTTTGATAAATCAACTCCTAAAAATGCAGAAGCAACTAACTTCTTAGTTACTTACTTACGTTCTAATCCAAACGCTACTGTTGAAGTTAATGGTTTTGCTGACTCTGTTGGTAACCCATCTTACAACCAACGTTTGTCTGAAAAACGTGCTAAAAACGTAGCTAAAATTTTAGAACAAGCTGGTATTTCTAGCTCTAGAATTAAAACTACTGCTAACGGTGAAGATACTTCATTCGATGGTGCTAACAAAACTACTTCTAAATTTGCTAGAAGAGTAACTTTCAAAGTAAAGTAATCAATACTTTAATATAATAAAAAAGAGAGGTTTTATACCTCTCTTTTTTTTATTCCTATATTTGTAAAAATGCTAGATAATGAAATTTAAAGTAGAATCAGAATATAAACCAATGGGCGATCAGCCTGCAGCAATTAAAAGTCTTTCAAACGGAATAAAAAACAACGAACGTTTTCAAACATTACTTGGTGTAACTGGTTCCGGTAAAACTTTTACAGTTGCAAATGTTATTCAAGAAGTGCAGAAACCTACATTGGTTTTGGCGCACAACAAGACTTTGGCGGCACAATTGTATCAAGAATTTAAGCAGTTTTTTCCAAATAATGCAGTTGAATATTTTGTTTCATACTATGATTATTATCAACCCGAAGCTTATTTACCCGTAACTGGAACGTACATAGAAAAAGATTTATCTATTAACGAAGATTTAGAGAAAATGCGTTTAAGCACCACTTCTTCCCTACTGTCTGGGCGAAGAGATGTGTTGGTTGTGGCATCGGTATCCTGTTTATATGGTATTGGAAATCCAACCGAGTTTCAAAAAAACGTAGTTACTATTGAACAAGATCAGGTTATTTCTCGTACAAAATTTTTACAACAATTAGTTCAATCATTGTATTCAAGAACCGAAGCAGAATTTTCGCATGGAACTTTTAGAATTAAAGGCGATACTGTGGAAATTTTCCCAAGTTATGCAGATGATCCGTTTCGTATTCATTTTTTTGGTGATGAAATTGAAACCATTGAATCTTTTGATAAAAATACTTCTAAAGTAATCGAAAAATATCAGTTATTAAGCATCTATCCTGCCAATATGTTTGTTACATCGCCCGATGTTTTGCAAAATGCCATTTGGGCAATTCAACAAGATATGGTTAAACAAGTTGATTATTTCAAATCGATAGGAAAACATTTGGAAGCCAAACGTTTGGAAGAACGAACCAATTTTGATTTAGAAATGATTCGCGAATTGGGTTATTGTTCGGGCATCGAAAATTATTCACGTTATTTAGATGGTCGTGAACCAGGAACGCGCCCTTTCTGTTTAATTGATTATTTTCCGAAAGATTATTTAATGATAATTGATGAAAGCCACGTTACGGTTTCGCAAGTTCATGCCATGTATGGTGGAGACCGTTCACGTAAGGAAAATTTGGTTGAATATGGCTTTAGGTTACCTGCTGCAATGGATAACCGTCCGCTAAAATTTGAAGAATTTGAGTTATTGCAGAACCAAGTTATTTATGTATCGGCAACTCCGGCAGATTATGAATTACAAAAATCAGAAGGAATTTATGTAGAACAAGTCATTCGCCCAACAAGTTTATTAGATCCGATTATAGAAGTCCGTCCGAGCCAAAATCAAATCGATGATTTAGTAGAAGAAATACACAAACGGGTAGAAATTGATGAACGTGTTTTGGTTACAACCTTAACAAAACGAATGGCTGAAGAGCTGGCTAAACACTTTACAAAAATTGGAATTCGTTGTAGATACATTCACTCTGATGTGGATACGTTAGAACGTATTGAAATTATGCAAGATTTAAGAAAAGGCTTGTTTGATGTGTTAATTGGTGTAAACCTTTTACGTGAAGGATTGGATTTACCTGAAGTTTCATTGGTAGCTATTTTAGATGCCGATAAGGAAGGATTTTTACGAAGCACACGATCATTAACCCAAACTGTTGGTAGAGCTGCCCGTAATATTAATGGACGCGCAATAATGTATGCCGATAAAATTACTGATAGTATGCAACGAACAATTGACGAAACCAATTATCGCAGAAATAAGCAAATAGCGTTTAACAAAGAACATGGATTAAAACCAAAAGCATTAAATAAAAAGATTGAAAAATCGTTGGCTGATCAATTCAAATCATACGATCAAGCAGAAACAAATTTAAAAACCGTTGCCGAAGAAAGTGTTGTTTATAAATCATCAAAAGATATAGATAAAGCCATAAAAGACAAACGCAAACAAATGGAAAATGCTGCAAAAAATTTAGATTTTATACAAGCAGCCAAACTTCGTGACGAAATACAAGAATTAACAAATAAAAAATCAAACCTATAACTATTTTTTATATTTTTAACCAAAATATACTTAAAACATGAAAAACTTAAAATTATTGTTGTATTCTGCAGCACTTGTAACTACGTTTTCGTTACAAAGCTGTTTTTATAATTATCATGATGATGATGATTTTCCACCCCCTCAATATTCACAATATGAGCCAGTAATTCTTTCTCGTGAACAATTACAGAGTTCTATAAAAATGACTGCGCCAAAAAGCATGATAAAAGCTGGTAAAATATATGTAAAAGACAATTTCATATTTATTACCGATGAAAATAAAGGATTTCACATTTACAATAATTCAAATCCTAATGCTCCACAATTAACGGGCTTTTTAGAAGTTCCGGGCGCTACAGATATGGCTATTAAAAACAACACCATTTACATTAATCAAGCAGTTGATTTGGTTGCTGTAAGTATTAGTAACAATTCTGTTACCATTCACAAGCGCATTCAAAACACGTTTCCGCAAAAAATTAGTCCCGATGGATGGCAACATTATGCAGGAGAAAATGAAATTATTGTTGATTGGAAATAATTAGTTATGAAAAAGTTTTTAAAATATAGTTTAGCACTTGCAATGTGTTTTTCATTAACATTTTGTGGTAGCGATAATGGTTCAGATACAAGTGGACCAAATTCTGAAGGATCTGGTAAAGGTGGATCAATGGCTGTTTTTGCGCTTAAAGGAAATTATCTGTACACGGTTGACAATCAAAGTCTTCATGTGTTTCAAATATCAAGCACTGAAAATCCTGTGAAAGTAAACGATGTAACCATTGGGCGTGATATTGAAACCATTTATTCTTTAGGTGATTTAATGTTTTTGGGGTCAAGAAACGGAATGTTCATTTACGATGTTTCCAATCCTGAAAATCCAAAATATTTATCTCAAGCAGAACACTTTACAGCTTGTGACCCTGTGGTTGCCAATGAAACTCATGCGTTTGTAACTTTGCATTCCAACACGGGTTGTGGAAATAATTTGAATACGTTGATGGTATATGATATTGCCGATGTTAAAAATCCACAGCTTATTCATCAAAGAAATTTAACATATCCTCGCGGATTGGCTATTCACGAAAAATATCTTATTATTTGCGATGATGAATTAAAGATTTTCGATACTACAAATCCAGCTGAACCAGTGTTGGTAAAATCGGTAAATTACAAATTTAAAGATATTGTCATTTACAACGATATTATGTATGCTTTTGGAGAACAAAAAGTCACGCAGTTTAAATGGAATCCAAGTGATTTTCCAAACACATTAACAGCTATTAGCGATATTACTTATTAAGCTTTCTTTTCAGAAAGCTTTTTTCTTGTATCTTTGATAAAATTTAAGAAATATGATGACAAATAACGATATATTAAAAAAATTACGCGTTGCTTTACAATTAAGAGACGATCAAATTTTAGAAGTTTTAGAATTAGTTGATTTTAGAATTTCTAAAGGCGAAATAGGAAATTTTTTTAGAGCGGAAGATCACCCGAAATATGTGGAATGCCAAGATCAAATTTTGCGTAATTTTTTAAACGGTTTGGTAATTTATCTACGTGGAACAAAAGAAAATCCTAAAAATCCGAAAGATGTTTTGGCAGGAATTTCAGCTTCTAAAATACCATTAACTGACACTGACAAACTAAAAGTAGAAGCCAAGCCAAAATCAACATTTAGCCAAGCTAAAAAGCCTTCAACTGGAAAACCTGCTTTTAAAGATAGAAATAGTGCAGCTTCTAAAAGTAGCGCACCAACAAAGAAAGATATTTTAGGCAACGTTAAGTTTAATAACGGTAAGCCAAAAAAGAAAGACTAAATTCTAAAGATTCATCTTTTGTAAAACACAATTTATCTATTTTTTTTTGACTAAATAATATAAGCATTATGCAGAAATTAATATTTTTTATATTAACATTAAGCCTATTTAATACCACAGAACATTACGGACAGTCGTTATATAAAAGAGAATGGGGAGTATTACTTCCTATAACAAATAAAACGGTTAAACCTTTTAGTACTCAAAAATCAATTGTTAGAGCGGTTTCGTTTGTTACTGAAGTTAATCCTAGAACGGGTAATTTGTATTTAGTAAATGCTTATGGAAACGAAATTTACGAATACAAAGAAGATCAACCCAACCCTAAGTTAATTTATAAAATTCCTGAAGAACATCAAAACGTAACAAGAATTCAAAGCCTTGCGTTCGATTTTGAGAATAATTTAATTATTTCTGGAACAACAGTGGCAGAAAATTTTGCAACACCTGGTGTTTATAGTGAAAGCTTAATATTTGGTTTAAAATCAGCTCCCAGTTTTATAGCAAAAATCAATTTACAAGGTTCGCTTATTTGGCTTACTTATTTTCATGATATTTTATCAAACACCTCTCCGTTGGCTGTTGATTCACAAAATAATATTTATGTCTTAAATAAGCGAAATAAAAACACGGTTGCTTCGCCAACTTTTTTTCAGGCAAAAGGAGATTTATCTTCTAATGTTGATTACCAAGATGTAATAAGTAAATTAGACAAGAATGGGAAGCATATTTGGAGTACATTTTATTCAAAAGATAATTCAACAATAAAAAGTATTGCTGCAGGTAAAAATGGTTTATTCGTTTACGGGGATCATTTGGGAGCAACCATGTCTAGCAACTATTTCGGCACACCTAATAGCCACCATGATAAGGTGATTAGACCAAATACTTCTCTTGAAAATATTTTTAGCGTTTTTCTATCAAAATTTAGCTTTAACGGTGAAAGATTATGGAGTACTTACTTTGGAGAAGAAAACACCAATGTTACATTAGGTGCTACAATTTCAAATAATAATAGTTTAGTAGTTGTTGGTGATGATGCTTACATATTGGCAACACACAGAATTTATAATAAAAAAGCAAATATAGCTACAGAAAAAGCTTATTTAAAAGAACCTTTTCAACGAGTTGGCAATACTACTGTTTCAAAATTTTCTACAAATGGAGAAAGGATATGGACTAGTTTTGTACACGGTGGTGAACACCTATTTAGTAATAACGAAGAACTTTTCATTACATCGTCTACTCTAAATAAAGATTACGAAGATAAATTACCCTTAATTAATGCATATCAAACTAATTATGGAGGAGGGAATTCTGACGTTTATACTTCTGTAGTTTCTTTAGACGGAAGCAAATTAAATTACGCTTCTTTTTATGGTTATGATGGTATTGATGCTGGTGTAACACTTCCTACAAAAAACGGATTTTACATTATTGGAACTACTGATCTTAATACCAAACCAAATGCAGAATTTGCAACATCAAGTTCTTCTGATAATAAGTATTTTCAAAAAGGAGATGTTTATATAGGAGATTTTTTAAGCTATTTTAAAATAAATCCTAAGGTTTCTAAAAAAATCAATAAAAAGTAAAAAACGATCAATAAGATCGTTTTTTACTTTTTTAACCAATTGTAAATCATCAGCTTTCCTTGTGGTGTTAATACTGATTCGGGGTGAAACTGAACGCCGCGAATGTCATATTCTTTGTGTTTTAGCGCCATAATATTTCCTAATTCATCAATTGCAGTAACTGTGATTTCGCTTGAAAGATTATTTTTACTTACACACCACGAATGATAATGTCCTACAAAAACATCATTTTGTAAATCATTCCACAAAAAATCATCTTCTATAATTTGAAGTTTGGTTGCAATTCCATGTAAAGGTTCATCTAAATTTATGAGCGAACATCCAAAATATTCGGCAATTGCCTGATGCCCTAAACAAACACCCAAAATACTTTTTTTGCCCTTATAAAAATCAATTACATCTAACAAAAGTCCAGCTTCTTTTGGGATTCCTGGACCAGGCGACAACACAATTTTGTCAAAATCTTGCAATTGTTCTAAGTAAAATTCATCGTTTAAAAAAACGGATACTTCTACTCCATCAAAACTTTCAAGATAATGAATAATGTTGTGTACAAACGAATCGTAATTATTGATTACTGCGATTTTCATTCAGCAAAAATACATTAAAATTTATTTTCTACTTCGGCAGCTTCCAACATTAAAAAGTGCATATCGGTATTTTTCATAAATGGTTTATGCAAATGATTTCCCGGACCAAACATGGCAACTTCAACATAATCTGCGGAATGATCCATTGAAATCCATCCTATGGAATTGTATTTTTTCTGAATTTCGGCTAATTCCTTAAAAGGCAAATGTTTATAGTTATACAAACCGTCGTCGCCTTTTTTTAAACCGTTGTAGTACGATGCTATGTTCTTGGTTTCTTCGTCGGTCAACTCCACATTTATCGAACTTTTAATAAATTCTTTAATCTCACTTTCAGATTGATTATTTTTGATATTGTTTAAAATATATTCGTTGGTAAAATTGTATTTCGCCAAACTATCAAAATGTTCGTTGGCATATTTACCATAAATCATTCCTGGATTTGCATTTCCGTGATCGGTAGTAATTACAACCAAGGTATTTTTATCTTTTTCGGCAAACTTCATTGCCACTGCAATTGCTTCATCAAACTGTAGTTGTTCGTGAATCAAAGCCGAAACATCATTCGCATGCGCCGCCCAATCAACTTTTCCTGATTCTACCTGTAAAACAAATCCTTCTTTATGATCTTTCATTTGGTTAATGGCAACTTCAGTCATTTCAGCTAAAGTCGGAATATTGTTGGTTAATTCCGCAGATTGTTTTCGATCGATTTCATAAGGAAGCGCATCAAAATCAAAAACACCTAATAATTTCTTTGATTTATCGACATTTATTAAATCAGTTTTAGTTTTAGCAACAATATAATGCTGTTTTTCAAAAGCGGCATACATATCTTTTTTGTCTTTGCGATGTTCGGCTGCAAAATATTTTTGTCCGCCACCTAACAAAACATCATAACCAATTCGCAAATATTCTTCGGCAATTGTAGATTGATCGTTTCTTGTTTTAACAGCAACCGTAAAACCCGCAGGTGTTGCGTGTGTGATTGGAACTGTGGTAACGCAACCCGCTTTTTTACCTTTTGCTTTGAATTTTTGCCAAATAGGCCTATTTTCTTCGCCAGACGGACTAATGTTTAATGAGCCGTTATTAACACGCACGCCACCGCCCCACGACGAACTTGCCGCTGCAGAATCGGTAACAATTGATGAAGCCGAAGCCATATCCATAATTCCGCGAGAAACTTTGTTGTCTAGATAAAGTTGTATCCAATTAGTTGGTTTTCCTAAAATGCGATTAGAGTACATATTTGCAAGGTTCAAAGTACCAGAACTCATTCCGTCGCTTACCATAAAAATAATATTCTTCGCTTTTTTGTTGGTTGAATTTAATGATATATCGTTATTTTCTGCAAAAGAATCCATTGGGTTTACCAATGTTGTGCCCAATGCTGCCAAACTTCCTAACTTAAAAAAACTTCTTCTTTTCATTCTTCAATTATTTTATACAAAAATAGGCAAACTATACGCTTGCCTAATCTGTAGATATTAAATAAATGTTACTTTAATCTTAATCAAAATTAACTGCAATTTGGTTTTGCAGCAAATCTGCCATTGTTTCGCGTTTTCTAATTAAATGAACAGCATCATTATAAACCAAAACTTCGGCCGGTTTAAAACGGGAGTTGTAGTTCGATGTCATTGAAAAACAATAAGCACCCGCATTGTGAAAACACAAAATATCACCTTCGCTAATTTCGGCAATTTTACGGTTGCTTGCAAACGTATCGGTTTCACAAATGTATCCTACAACCGAATAAAAACGCTGTTTTCCATCAACATTTGAAATGTTTGTGATGTGATGATATGAATTGTAAAACATTGGACGAATTAAATGGTTAAAACCAGAATCAACACCAGCAAATACAGTCGATGTTGTTTGTTTTACCACATTTACTTTTGCTAAAAAATAACCTGCTTGTGAAACCAAAAATTTACCAGGTTCAAAAACCAAAGTTAAGTTTTTACCGTAATCTTTGCAGAATTCATTGAAACGAACGGTTAATTTTTCGCCTAATTCTTCAATATCGGTTTCTAAATCGCCTTCTTTGTAAGGAACTTTAAATCCACTTCCGAAATCAATAAAATCAAGGTTTTTGAATTGCTTTGCAGTTTCAAACAAAATTTCAGACGCATATAAAAACACTTCAATATCTAAAATATCAGAACCCGTGTGCATGTGAATTCCGTTAACCTTCATTTTGGTATTTTCGATAATTCTTAAAATATGTGGCGTTTGATGAACAGAAATTCCGAATTTACTATCGATATGCCCAACTGAAATATTACTGTTTCCACCAGCCATTACATGAGGATTGATGCGCACACAAACTGGAATATTCGGGTGTTTTGCACCAAATTGTTCTAAAATAGAAAGATTGTCAATATTGATGTGAACACCTAAGTGCACGGCTTCTTCGATCTCCTCTAACGAAACTCCGTTTGGGGTAAACATGATGTCGTCAGGAGAAAAACCAGCTTCTAAACCTAATAAAACTTCTTGTATAGATACGGTGTCTAACCCACTGCCCTTCTTCTTCAACAACTTTAAAACGGAAATGTTGGTTAATGCTTTAGCCGCATAATTAATTTTTAATTTTTTTACCTGTTTAAATGCATCTTGTAAACGTTGAAATTGATTTTCAATTGTGTTACCGTCATAAACATACACCGGACAGCCATATTGCTGCGCAATGTTTAATAATAAATTTGTATCCATTTTTTTAAAATTGTTGTTGAAGATGCAAATTTATAATTATTAACGAAAAATGGCGTTTTTTAGAAATATTATTTAAAAATTATTGTACGATTTATTTTAATTGAAAAATCTGTAAGTATTTATGGTTTAACAGATTTTAAAAAGTTTAAAACTTTTGCTTCGTTATATCCTTTTCCTTCTTCTAAACTTCCGCTTTCTTGAACTTTTAGAACTTTACCATTACCATTTAAAACAATAAAAAACGGATAGCCCAATTTATCGCCATTTGGAGCATATTTTTTAAAAACGGCTTCGTTTTTATTCTCTTTTGAAAAATTTAAGTGATAGTATAAAAAATTTCTTTGCAATTCTTTTTTAACTTTTGTATTTGTTTTAATAAAATCGTTAAAAAGCAAGCACCAACTGCACCAGTTTCCGCCAGCTTGCAAAATCACGTTTTTCTTTTCTTTTTTAGCTTGTTTTAGTAATGTATCGATTTTTGTTTGTGCGTTATCGTTTGGGTTATATGGTTTCTCTAACGATTTCTTTTCGGAAACTATATTATTTGTTTGAGCTGTTGCATTAATTGAATTAAAAAGATATCCAATAAAAATAAAGGCAATTATATAGTTTTTCATTGTTTTAAATTTTGATCTAAAGTACGTATTATTTTTTTTTAAATCTATCTATTAATCCATTCTTTGAACGCTTGAACCTTTTCTCGGCTCACAATAATTTCTTCTTCTTTATAATTATTCAAGCTGATTTTTAAGCGTGAATTGCTGTAAATACTAATTTCTTTTATCGCTTTTAAATTGATTAAAAACTGTCGATTAACTCTAAAAAAATCATTTGTACTCACTTCTTTTTCAATATTTTCCAAGCTGTCATCTAAAGCAAAGGATCTATTTTCGTTTGTAGTTAAAAAGCTACTTTTAAAGGCGCTGTAAAAACATTCTATATCGTTCACATCGATTATTTTAATGATGTTTCCTGTTTTAACCACAAAACGCTTTTTGAAATTACTCGGGTAAATGTTGTTCAAATTCTGCTGATTAAAAACCGTTTTATTCTGTAGCGACAAGAACTTTTCAATAGCCGCTTTCAGTTCGTTTTCATCAATTGGTTTCAGTAAATAATCAATGCTGTTCAACTTGAATGCTTTTAATGCATATTCATCATAAGCCGTTGTGAAAATTACCGAGCTTTTAATTTCTACCTGTTCAAAAATTTCAAACGATAAACCGTCAGACAATTGAATATCAACCAAAACCAAATCGGGATGTTCGTTTGATAAAAACCATTCAATACTTTCGGTTACCGACGATAACACTGCGATTACTTCACAATTCAGGTTTTCAACTTTACGTTTCAGTAAACGCGCAGCCGGTTTTTCGTCTTCAATAATTACAATTTTCATTACTGTTTGTTTTTAAAAGCATTGCGTTCTTCGTCCATATATTGTTTAATTTTTCGGTTTTCCCAATCTTTATTCAAAAAGGGAACTAAATTAAAAACACCCACTGCATGAGAAAACAAGCCTATTCCCCACCCGATCAATGGAAAAATAAACCAATAACCACTGTTTTTACTTAGCAAATTTAAAATAATTAATACCGAGTTTACACCAATATATGAAAGTAAATGTACATAAAAACCTTTCACTTCTTTCACACGTTTTCTAGCTTTTAAAAGCTCTAATTGACTATAATTTTCCATTTTATTTTTTGTTTAGTTGTTTTTGTATCATTTTTTGTTCCCATTTATTAAAGATATTCAATGCTTTAATACCGTTTATAATTAAGGCAAACACCATAAAAAAAGCGATAATTAGCCACCAATTTTTTGTTGGATAAGCCCACCTGTTAACAGCAAAAAAAACAGGAATTGTTACAGCAGCTATAAAAAGCGATTGATAAAACTCTTTTAGCCTTTGCATTCTGCTGTAAGCGTTTTCAAAAAGTGTTTCGGTTATGTTATCTTGCTGAAAATCAAATAGTAAATTGCTGGAGATTAAAGGTAATTTTACTTTATAATGATTAAAAGTTTCCACAATTTCTACATTTATGTTTGAAAGTAATTGATAACGCTGTACGATGTTTTTTAATCCAATGCCGCTTGATTTTTCAAAAGTTTGCTTTTTTTGTAGAGAATTTTGAACAACCAGATAATTTTCTTCTTGATAAATTTCGATTAACAATGGTTTTTTATCTGAAATGATGTTGTGTTTTATGGCATTTTCTAGCAAAAGTTGTAAACTTAATGGAACAATTTTATAAGATTTTGTTTCTTCATTAACCAAAAAATTTACAGAAATTGCATCTTCAAAACGCATTTTTAATAAAGAAATATACAAGTTTGCAAAGTTTAACTCTTCTTCAACCGAAATTAAATTTTTATCTTTTTGATCTAATACATAACGGTAAATTTTTGATAAAGCCACAGTGAATTCTTGTGCTTTTACTGGATTTTCTTCAATCAATGAACTTAAAACATTCAGTGAATTAAACAAAAAATGCGGATCTAATTGATTTTTCAATGTTTCAAACGAAGCAGTTGCTTTTACGGCAATATCTTTTTGCTGTGTAACTTCGATTTTGTCTTTTCTACGAATCAACAAAACAATATATACTGTTGTTGAAATCGTCATTGAAAACCAGCTTGAAAAAACCGCTTGTCTTATAGACATTTCAATAGCTTTTAATATTTGAAAATCGGTATAGAACAAATTCCCAATAATATTTATTAAAAAAACCACAGTAACTGTTAGTAAATTAACTAAAAGCCCACCTATAATAATATTTTTAAGATTTTTTTCTCGTTTCAAATAAAAGTCAGACAAAACCAATGAGTTTGCTACATAAATACTAAATGTGTAACTAAAGACAATAGCGAATAAACCTAAAAAAGTATATGTATCAAAAGTTTCATTAACGTTATAATTAATAATAGCTACTAGAATGAGACATAATATTAGGATAATGCCGAATTGTTTTAAGTGTCTTAAAAAATCGTTCATGACCAATAAATTTAATTATACCTCAAAAGTAATACAGCATTTTTCAAACAAAAACTAAAAGTCGCCTAACTGTCGATTTTACCTTCTCAACTGTAAATTTTGCTTTCATAAACAAAAAAAAGAAAAATTAAAAGCCAAAAAAAATCAATATTAAATAGTAAATTTGCTATCAAATATAAGAATCATGGTTTACAAATTTCGCGTTATTTTAGATGCTGAAGATGATGTTTTAAGAGACATTGCCATTAAAGATACAGATACTTTAGAAGATTTGCACAACACCATCATAAACGCTTTTGGGTTTGATGGTATGGAAGGTGGATCGTTTTTCCTTTGCGATGACAACTGGGAGCAACAAGACGAAATTATGTTGTTTGATATGGGCGATGTTCCGGGGGAACACAAAACAATGAGCGATTTTAAACTGAACGACTTGTTATATGAAGATCAAACAAAAATTCTTTACGTGTATGATCCGTTTGTAAACTGGACGTTCTTTGTAGAATTGGCTGCAATTGAAAAGGAAGACGATTCTGAAGAAAAAGAACTTCCTGCTTTGCTTTTTGCTCACGGAATTTTACCTGAAGATGCGCCTGTAAAAAATTTCGATGATCCCATTTCTAAAGACGACATTTACGGCGACTTTGATGATGACTACGATGAAGAAGATTTTGATATGTTTGACGGTGATGAAGGTTTCAGCGAATATGATTACGACGATAACAATTATTAATAAGAGTTGTCATTCTGAATGAAACGAAGTGAAATGAAGAATCTCATCAATCAGATTCCTCATTTATCAAAGTCACAAATAATAACATAAAAATTAATTAAAAGAAAGCCAAACGGTTTTCTTTTTTTACCTATAAACAGTACAAACGCTATGATTAATTTATTTAATACCCACATTGAATCGTTATCTATTCACCGAGTTGGGAATAAAAGCCGTGCCGAAGCTATTTTTCTTTCGGAAAATACGTTTAACGTAAACGACGAAATTACGCCGCTTTTAAAGGAATATTTTTTTAAACCTTTCCGCGAAAAAGAAGAAAACTATTACCAATTTGCGCACGATGTTGATTTAGATTACAACGAAATGTACAATTTTGCCAACGAAATTTTTGCAAATCCAAGCAGCGCTCACGAAGTTTCAAAAAAAATTACCAAACATTTATACGAACAGTCAAACCATCCGCATATTAAAAACGGAGAGGTTTATGTGACTTATTTAACGCATATCACCATTGACAACAACCCGGTGGATGCCATTGGTATTTTTAAAAGCGAATTAAAATCTGATTTTTTACAGTTCGAAGAAAACAACAGCAACCTAGAAATGGTGCTTCAGCAAGGAATCAACCTGAATAAATTAGATAAAGGCTGTATCATTTTTAATTACAAAAAAGAAGAAGGTTACAAAATTTTAACGATCGACAGTAACCGTTACGATGCGCGTTATTGGTTGGAACATTTTTTATCGGTTGATGCTTTTCAGGATGAAAACTTCATGACCAAAAAATATTTGAAGTTTGTTCAAGATTTTGCGAAAGATGTGGTTTTACCTGCCGAAGACAAAAAAGAAGAGGTGATGTTTATGAACCGATCTGTGAATTATTTTGCAAAAAATGACGAGTTTGAAGAGCAGAATTTTATTAATGATGTAATTGATAATCCAGATTTACAAGCCGAGTTTAAAAATTACAAAACAGATCGTGCCGAAAAATACAGCATTGAAGATGTATCGAATTTCCCTATTGCAAATAATGCTGTTTCTGATGTTCGTAAAAAAATTAAAAACGTTATTAATTTAGATACCAACGTACAAATTAAATTGGATTTCATTAACCCCGAATCTGCCGAAAAATTCATTGAAAAAGGTTGGGACGAAGAAAAACAAATGTATTATTACTTGGTTTATTTTAATAAAGAACAAAAATCGTAATTACAGACTGGTTTTGTCATTCTGAATGAAACGGAGTGAAATGAAGAATCTATAATATAACGATACTTTATAAATAACGAAAGCTTCCTATTTTGGAAGCTTTTTGTTTTTTAGATCTATTGATACAATCGTAATTAAAAATAAAAATATATAAGCGCTATAAATAATTTTGTTTTGATTGAATTGAGTTTTAAAATTCTTTATGAATGTTCTAAAGTAACTATTTTCTTTTTCATCTACTCCACCGAAATATCCACCTGAACATTGGTAAAATATTAAATCTTCGTTATTAATTTCTGTTTCTTGAGCATTCGGATCCCAATCTCTTCCTACAAAATACATGGTGTTGGTGTTCAAATTATATATTTCTGCATCTCGTTCAGAAAATATATTTAGCACTTCAATAAGTTCATTATAAGTAGCATTTTCTCCAAAATGAATTTTTAACCCATTAATAGTGTCTTTCGTTTGAACAACATCATTCACAAATTGATCAATGTATTTAAATGTTTTGTCAGAATTTTTATCGTTATTTAAAGTAACTTCTTTGTAAACTCGCTTTACTAGTTCATCGGTATAAAAAATATTAGCTTTCTTTTCATTATTAAATCGATCCGCATCTTCAAAATTCATAAATGTAACGGCATGTGCTGATAGTTTGGTAAAATAATCATACTTATTCATATACCAAATTCCTAAAACTGGCAGAAGAATAATAGAAAAGATTCCGGGTATGTAGTATAATTTTTTCACAAATGAAAAGATACAAAAAAATCTTCCAATTGGAAGATTTTTTTAATTTATGCTTTGCAACAACCGTCTAGCTTTTCGTAAGCAATTGGGTCGGCTTTTATTTCATCGGCATCAAAACCTAATTTTGAAATAGCAGTTTTAATATCTTGTAAATTTGTTTTTTTTGGATTGAAATAAACCGTAATGGTTTCTTTTTCTTCGTCTAATTCATACATTTTTATGCCTTTTACTTTCAGCATGTTTTCTTTAAAGTTCAATCCGCAGGTTTCGCACACTTTACAATGATCACAAACAATGTTTGTTTTAATCACTGCTTTTTCCGATTTTTTGTTTTGTGCACTGGCAACAGTTGTAAGCGCAATAAACAATACAATCAATAAAGCTTTTAAATTTTTCATCATATTTATTTTAAATTAATCAATACAAGTAATCATATCGTTAGCCGTTTTTCTTACCTTTTTTAGTTCAGCTTGCCAATCGTTTTCGGCATCGCGGTAACCAATTGGTAAAATAACAACGCTTCTTAATCCTTTTTCTTCTAAATTCAACAGTTTATCAAGTTCGTGGTTTATAAAACCTTCCATTGGTATCGAATCTACTTCCAAAGCTCCGGCTTCTGTAAGCGCCATTCCCAACGCAATATAAACCTGTCGGGAAGCATGTTCAAACTGATGTTCTAACGACATCGACGTTAACTGTTTTATAACACCGTTTTTGTAATTATCAGAAAATCCTTTTGGTAGATCACGTTCTTTTTCGTAATAATCAAAATAATGGTTCATTCTGTTAATATCATAGTAATTCCAAGCGGCAAAAACAACCAAGTGCGAACAATCTGTTAATTGCGATTGATTAAAAGCAACTGCCTTAATTTTTTCTTTTAACGATTGATTGGTGATTACAATCATTTCAAAGGGCTGCAAACCGGAAGAAGTTGGTGCCAATCGCGCCGCTTCTAAAATGCTGTTTACTTTATCTTGAGAAACTTTTTCGCCGTTCATTTTTTTGGTAGCGTAACGCCACTGCAATGCGGGAATAATACTCATAATTTTTATTTTTATGATTTCCACAAACTTTATTAATCGTCAGTTCGAGCTTGTCGAGAACTTAACTTTAATCGAACTGACGATCATAAATTATTTTTTATACGATGCCAAAAAAGCATTTACATTTTGTTCGATACGTTCTTGAATGTTAGAAACATCGGCTTTTTCAAATTTCTCACCAATAATGTTTTCGTATAGTTCAATGTATCTTTCTGAAACTGTTTCAATGTATTCATCGGTCATTTCTGGAATCTGCTGACCTTCTTTTCCTTGAAAACCGTTTGCAATTAACCATTGACGTACAAATTCTTTTGATAATTGCTTTTGAGCTTCGTTTTTATCCTGACGCTCTTGGTATCCTTCTGCATAAAAATATCGAGAAGAATCTGGCGTATGAATTTCATCAATCAATACAATTTTACCGTCTTTGGTTTTACCAAATTCGTATTTAGTATCAACTAAAATCAATCCGCGCGATGCCGCAATCTCCGTTCCACGTTGATATAAAGCATGTGTATATTTTTCCAATACTTCGTAATCTTCTTTAGAAACAATACCTTGTGCTAAAATTTCTTCTTTAGAAATATCTTCATCATGCGTTCCTACAGCAGCTTTGGTAGTTGGAGTGATGATTGGCGTTGGGAATTTATCGTTCTCTTTCATACCTTCTGGCATTTCAACTCCGCATAAAATACGATTTCCCGCTGCATATTCACGAGCTGCATGACCTGATAAGTAACCGCGGATAACCATTTCCACTTTAAAAGGTTCGCACAAATACCCCACAGCCACGTTTGGATCTGGGTTTGCAACCAACCAATTTGGAACAATATCTTGAGTTAAATGCATGAATTTCGATGCAATTTGGTTTAAGATTTGTCCTTTATAGGGAATTCCTTTAGGCATAATTACATCAAAAGCCGATAAACGGTCGGTTGCAATCATTACCAATAAATCATCGTTAATATTGTAAACTTCGCGTACTTTTCCTTTGTAAACAGATTTTTGACCCGGAAAATTAAAGTTAGAAGAAGTTATGGTTTTCATTATAATGCTGTGTTTGTTTTAAAACTGTAAAAGTACTAATAATTCTTTTTCAAAACGCTCTTTAGGCAAATATTGCGCTTCCAGATGATCCATAAAAGGTATAGGCGTTTCAATACTTGCCACACGTTTTACAGGCGCATCTAAATACTCAAAACAATTTTCCATAATCCAAGCCGATAAATCGCTGGCAATTCCGCCAAACATGGAATCTTCCTGAAGAATTATTGCTCGGTTTGTTTTTTGTACCGATTTTCGAATCGTTTCGTAATCTAACGGCTGTAAGGTTCTTAAATCGATCAAATCAGCTGAAATGTTAGAGTGTTTTGCCAACGTATCCAACGCCCAATGAACTCCGGCTCCGTAAGAAATAATAGTCACATCATTTCCTTCCTTAATTAACGATGCCTGCCCAAACGGAATGGTATAATAATTAGCCGGAACATCTTGCGATTTGCTGCGGTACAGATTTTTGTGTTCAAAGAAAATCACCGGGTTTGGATCGTTAATTGCAGTGTTCAACAAACCTTTCGCATCGACAGGAAAAGCAGGATAAACCACTTTTAAGCCCGGCGTTTTGGTAAACCATGCTTCGTTTGTTTGTGAATGGAACGGACCTGCGCCTGAACCTGCACCACAAGGCATACGCACCACCACATCGGCATGTTCGCCCCAACGGTAATGTTGTTTTGCCAATAAATTCACGATGGGATTAAAACCTGTTGAAACGAAATCGGCAAACTGCATTTCTACAATGGCTTTGTATTTATTGATAGACAATCCGGCGGCGGCAGACACAATAATACTTTCGCAAATTGGTGTGTTGCGCACGCGATCTTTTCCAAAAGCATCAACAAAACCTTCGGTTACCTTAAAAGCGCCTCCGTATTCTGCAATGTCTTGTCCCATGATGATTAAATTCTCATGACGTTCAAACGATTGTTTCAATCCTTCGGAAATCGCATCAATAAAACGGATATTCTTTGTTTCGGTCGATGGCTCAAAATGCTGGTATTCGTGTGGTTTGTACACATCATTCAATTCCGTTTCCAAATTAGCCTCTAAACCAGCTTCGTCTTGCGTAATTTTCCAATGTGTATCAATTTCTTCTTTGATTTCTTTACGTAATTGTGCATCTTGTTCTTCAGACAAAATACCCATTTCGCTTAAATAATTTTTAAAACGGGAAATAGGATCTTTAATTTTCCATTCTTCAAACAATTCTTGCGGAATATATTTGGTACCACTCGCCTCTTCGTGTCCACGCATTCTAAAGGTTTTCATTTCAATTAAAACAGGATGTGGATTTTGGCGCATATCATCTGCAATGGCTGAAAGTTTTGTGTACACTTCCACAATATTGTTACCGTCTATAATATGACTTTCCATACCGTAACCAACGCCTTTATCGGCTAAATTTTCACATTTATACTGCTCGCGCGTTGGTGTTGAAAGTCCGTAACCGTTGTTTTCAATAATAAACATAACAGGTAAATCCCAAACGGCAGCAACGTTTAATGCTTCGTGAAAATCACCTTCAGACGTTGCGCCTTCACCCGTAAAAACAGCTGTGATTTTATTTTCTTTTCGCAGTTTGTGTGCCAGTGCAATACCATCGGCAATACCTAATTGCGGACCCAAATGTGAGATCATTCCCACAATATTAAATTCTTGTGTTCCAAAGTGAAACGAACGGTCGCGCCCTTTGGTAAACCCGTTTGGTTTGCCTTGCCATTGCGAAAATAATCTGCTTAAAGGAATGTTTCTGCTAGTAAAAACACCAAGGTTTCGGTGCATTGGCAAAATGTATTCATCATTGTGAAGGATCGATGTTACACCAACTGCAATAGCTTCCTGCCCCATTCCGGAAAACCATTTTGATACTTTTCCCTGACGAATCAAGATTAACATTTTTTCTTCTATTAACCTTGGTTTCAGTAATTTTTTATATAAATCTAACAGTATATCTTGCGATAAAATTTGTTCTTGAACTTCCATAAAACGGTTGTAAATATTTTTGGGCTAAAAGTACTAATTTTATTTGTGTAACTAAGTAAAAAACATTTTTTCACTGCACCGTGATTTTTTTTGTTATATTAGTATTTTATATCTACTTTTGTATCAATCAACAATAAAACACTCAATAAAACTTTAACTTTATTTTAATTGATTCTCATTTAAGATGATGTTATAGAGAAAGACTGACTTATAGATAAATATGAGTCAGTTTTTTTATTTAATTTTGCCTTAAATTTTTAATGAATGCTACTATGGAAGATGGATCTAAAATTCGCAAACGAACCTCTGGGAAGTTGCGCGATAAAGAACGTACGAAAGTTAAAATGATACAAGCGGTAGGGAAAGTTCTTTTAAAAAAGGGCTATACTGGTTTAAACGCATCTGCTATTGCCAAAGAAGCGGGCGTTGATAAAAGCTTGGTTTGGACGTATTTCGGAAGTTTGGATAATTTGGTGGAAGAATATATTGCCCAGCGCGATTTTTGGAAATTTAAAGCAAAAGAATCTATAGACACTCTAACGGTTGAAAATAAAGAAGTTAATCAGGATGATATGTCTGCTTTATTGCAATTTCAGTTTACAGCTCTTTTAGAAGATGAAATGCTGCAGCGAATTATGCTTTGGGGAATCAGCGAAAAGAAAGATTTTTTAAGAAATTTGTCTGATGAACGGGAAATGATTGGCGAAGAAATTTTCAAAAATATTGATCCACAGTTTGAAAACTCTAACGTGGATATTCGTGGAATTTTGGCTATTTTGGTTGCAGGAATTTACTATTTAGTTCTGCACGGAAAAACCAACAGAAGTCTTTTTTGTGGAATCGATTTAAATACATCTATTGGAGAGCAGCGAATTAAAGAAAGTATTTCACAGATTATTTCTATGGCTTACAAAAAAACGATTGCTTAACTTACTTTTTAAACAAACTTTATTCATAAATACGTAAATTTGAATTTAAAGTTTTAATAATGCAAAATATACCTAGTGTTGACTTGCGTGATTTCCTATCGGATGATCCGGTACGCAAACAAAAATTTGTAAATGAAATCGGTAAAGCTTACGAAGAGATTGGTTTCGTAGCATTAAAAGGCCACTTTTTAAGTGATGAGCTTGTAGAAAAACTGTATCAGCAGGTTCGCAACTTCTTTAATTTACCTTTAGATATTAAAGAAAAATATGAAATTCCAGGAATTGGCGGGCAACGTGGTTATGTTTCGTTTGGAAAAGAATCGGCAAAGGGACGAACAACTGGCGATTTAAAAGAATTTTGGCATTTTGGTCAATATGTTGAAAACAATGACAAATTGGCAAACGAATATCCTGCAAATGTAACGGTTACAGAACTTCCCGAATTTAATTCAACAGGAAAAGAAACCTACAAAATGCTCGAAAAAACAGGTGTTTACGTGTTGCGTGCTTTAGCTTTGTATTTAGGTTTGAATGAATTTTATTTTGATGATTTTGTTAAGAACGGAAACTCTATTTTACGCCCAATTCACTACCCTCCTATTCTAAATGAACCTAAAGATGCTGTTCGCGCTGCCGCACATGGCGACATTAACTTGATTACGTTGTTAATGGGCGCGCAAGGAAAAGGTTTGCAGGTACAAAACCACAACGGCGAATGGATTGATGCTATTGCTGCCGATGATGAATTGGTTATTAATGTGGGCGATATGTTGTCTAGACACACCAATAATAAACTAAAATCTACCATACATCAGGTTGTAAATCCACCTAGAGAATTATGGGGAACTTCTCGTTTTTCTATTCCGTTTTTTATGCATCCAATAAGTGAAATGCCTTTAAACTGTTTAGATAATTGTGTTACGGAAGAAAATCCAAAACTTTATGAAGATATAACTGCAGGCGAATTTTTAACCGAACGTTTAATTGAATTAGGGTTGATTAAGAAATAAAAAAAAAGAGGCTTTCGCCTCTTTTTTTTATTTTTCAAACTCTTTCAATGTTTCTGTTATAATTCTAACGCAATCAAGCAATTGCTCTTCGTTCATAACCAATGGTGGAGCAAAACGAATAATATTGCCGTGGGTTGGTTTTGCAAGCAAGCCGTTATCGCGTAATCGCAAACAAATATTCCAAGCGGTGTCGCTGTCTTCGGTATCGTTAATTAAAATAGCGTTCAGCAAACCTTTTCCGCGTACCAAAGTACAAATGTTCGATGTTTGAATATAATCGCTTAATTTTTGGCGAAATAAACCACCTAACTTTTCTGCATTTTCAGCCAGTTTTTCATCAAGAACAATATCCAACGCTGCCATTGCAACTGCTGCTGCTAAAGGATTTCCACCAAAAGTAGATCCATGTTGACCTGGTTTAATCACGTTCATTACTTCATCATTAGCCAAAACAGCCGAAACTGGGTACATTCCACCAGACAACGCTTTTCCTAAAATCAACACATCGGGTTTAATGTTTTCATGGTCAACCGCTAACATTTTTCCTGTACGGGCAATTCCTGTTTGCACTTCATCTGCAATAAACAATACATTGTTTTGTTTACACAATTCAAATGCTGCCGATAAATAACCGCTGTCTGGAACGTAAACTCCCGCTTCACCCTGAATAGGTTCTACTAAAAATCCAGCAACGTTTTTGTTTGTCAAAACATCTTTTAAAGCCTCGATATTATTATAAGGAATGCGCACAAAACCTTCGGTATAAGGACCATAGTTTTTACGAGCTTCCTGATCGTTTGAAAAAGAAATAATGGTAGTGGTACGTCCGTGGAAATTGTTTTCACAAACAACAATTATTGCTTCTTGTTCTTGTATTTTTTTTACTTCATAAGCCCATTTTCGGGTCAGTTTTAGAGCAGTTTCTACAGCCTCAGCACCCGAATTCATTGGCAAAACTTTATCAAAACCAAACAATTTGGTAATTTTTTCTTCGTAAACACCTAATTTATCGTTATAAAAAGCACGTGAAGTAAGTGTAAGTTGTTGCGCTTGTTTTGTAATTGCTTCCACCAATTTTGGATGGCAATGACCTTGGTTTACTGCCGAATAGGCCGACAAAAAATCGTAGTATTTTTTTCCTTCTACATCCCAAACATAAACGCCTTCGCCTTTTGTAAGTACTACCGGAAGCGGATGGTAATTATGCGCTCCGTATTTTTCTTCTAATGCAATTGCATCGTTACTTGTTAATAAACTATTCATTATTATTAGTTTATAAATTTTAAAATAAGCCATTCCTTCTTAACGGAGAGAAATCATCCAAAGGTGCAAGTTAGTGAAAACAAAATCTTTCTAAAAATTTTAGTGGTTAATTTTATCATACCCATAAGAAAGTGGGATAAAAAAATGCCTGAGTTGCTATTTTAGAAAATCTTTCGGTGGGGTATTTTTGCGCTATTTTTAATTTAACAACCGATATAACCTAAAAATATATCTTAATCGTAAATTATTGATGTCTGCGATAACTTAGTTACACTTCCCCTTGATGATTTAAAGTTTTATCGTTACTATAAACTATAACTTATTTTAACCCGTTGGGTGTAATTATTTGCAGTGAAATAGACTGATTAGATATTG